>Ga0116156_10000857_pt1 | contig 31268 bp, 17 predicted proteins | sample AD_UKC045_MetaG_FD_89891 | JGI IMG/M metagenome (GOLD analysis project Ga0116156, IMG submission 89891) | Active sludge microbial communities of municipal wastewater-treating anaerobic digesters from USA - AD_UKC045_MetaG | ecosystem: Engineered > Bioreactor > Anaerobic > Digestate | place: USA...
AGAAACGGTAAGCAACGTCAATGGTGATGCCCTGCTCGCGCTCAGCCTCAAGTCCGTCGAGCAGCAGAGCGAAATCGATGTTCTCGCCCTGTGTGCCGTGCTTGACCGAGTCCTTCTTCAGGCTCGCCAGCTGATCCTCGAAGATCAGTTTGGTGTCGTAGAGCAGCCGGCCGATCAGCGTGGATTTGCCGTCATCGACTGACCCGCAGGTGATGAAGCGCAGCACGCCCTTCTCGGCGGAAGCCAGATCACGAACGGATTGGGCGGCTTCGGCCTCGCCCGGCTCAAACTTGCGAAGAGGGGTCACGTTAGTGGCCATCAGAAATAGCCCTCACGCTTCTTCTTCTCCATCGATCCGCTCTCGTCATGGTCGATCAGTCGACCCGAGCGCTCAGACGTACGGACGGTCAACATTTCCGCGACGATCTCGTCCATACTGATCGCGTCGCTCTCGACGGCAGCAGTCAGCGGATAGCAGCCCAGCGTCCGGAAGCGGATCATGCGATCGACCGGAACCTCGCCGGGTTCCATCGGCGTGCGGTCGTCATCGACCATGAATATCTGACCATTGCGGACAACGGTCGGACGTTTCTTGCCGAAATACAGCGGGACGATCGGAATCTCTTCTTCCGCGATGTAGGTCCAGATATCGAGTTCGGTCCAGTTGGAAATCGGGAAGACTCGGATGCTCTCGCCGGGCGATTTGCGGGTGTTGTAGAGGCTCCAGAGTTCCGGGCGCTGGTTCTTGGGGTCCCAGCCGTGGTTCTCGGTACGGAAGGAGAAGATACGCTCCTTGGCGCGGCTCTTCTCCTCGTCGCGACGGGCGCCGCCGAAGGCTGCGTCGAACTTGTACTTGTCCATCGCCTGGCGCAGGCCCTCGGTCTTCATCACCTGCGTGTGAAGATTGGAACCGGACGCGTAAGGATTGATCCCCCGCCTGATACCGTCTTGGTTGACGTGAACGATAAGCTCCAGCCCCAGCTTCTGCGTAATCAGATCGCGGAACGCCATCATTTCCTTGAATTTCCACGTCGTATCGACATGCATGAAGGGAAACGGCGGCCGCGACGGCCAGAAGGCCTTCATCGCGAGATGCAGCATCACCGACGAATCCTTGCCGATGGAGTACAGCATCACGGGGTTTTCAAACCCGGCGGCGACCTCCCGCATGATAAATATGCTCTCGGCCTCCAGTTTCTGGAGGTGAGCCGGCAAGGGCTTCTTGCGGGCCGGGCGCGACTCGAATCGCTCCGCGTAGGCCCAAAGGTCCTGTTCCAGTGTCAAAATAGCGTCCTCTGGGGCCGTCCGCCCCGCATAAGAGGGCCCGACTTAGGGGCCGTGACCCTGCCGGTAAAGCTCGCGCGCCTCAACTCAGGCCCTACGCCACCTTAACAGTGGGTCAGACAGACTATCTCACATCTGTCTGCTACCGCCGCCTTGGTGGCGCCATCGTCACGAATTGTGTTTAACTGGCGGAAAGCAAAGAGGAAACGATGGGACGTATCCTTGTCATCGTCGGCGGCGTTCTGGTGCTCCTGCTGGGCGGATTGATCATCCTGCCCAACCTTATCCCGCAGGAGGTCTATCGCGCGAAGATCGAGGAAGAAGCATCCAAGATACTTGGCCGCCAGGTGAAGGTCACCGGGAATGTGGGGGTTTCCATCTTCCCCCGCCTGGAAGCCCGCGCCGGCGCGTCCACTATCGCCAACCCGCAAGGCTTCGGAGATGCACCGTTTGCGTCGATGAAGGAACTTCGCGCAGCCGTCTCCCTCTGGCCCCTGCTCTTCCAGAATGTGGAGATCGAGGAGTTCGTGCTGGTTGAACCAACAATCAGCCTCGTGAACCTGGAGGATGGCAAGAACAACTGGACGTTCGACTTCGGTGCGGCTCCACCCAAGGAAGGCGGACCGCAACCGCAGGGCGGTGGGTCCATGGGCGCAGCGCTTCACGACGTCCGGATCGAAAATGGCACCGTCTCCTACGATGACCGGCAGTCGAAAAGCCTTCAGACGCTCCGCGAACTGAACCTGTCTGCAGATATGCGAGCGCTGGACAAACCGCTTTCATTTAAAGCTTCGGGCCTCGCCAACGCACTCGCGTTCAAACTTGAATCGCGCGTCGAGAACCCGAAAGCGATGATGGATGGCGTTGTCACCCCCGCCTCTATCAAGATCGACACCGATCTCCTCAAAACGTCTCTGGACGGAAAGATGGGGCTCGGCGCCAAGCCAAACTTCGATTTCAAGTTCGATGGGGAAATTCCGTCCGCCGTTCAACTCGCCGACGCTTTCAAGGTCAAAGACCTTCCGGCGCGCGGCGTGTTGGGCAAGCTATCCCTCAACGGCCAAGCCTTCGGCACGTTCGACGACTTCACGCTCAAAATCGCTGGCGCAAAGCACGAAAGCCCGCTGCTGAATGCTGACCTGAAAGGCGAAGCCCGCATCGCGAAAGCTATTGCGCTGCAGCTCGACGCCACTGCCGAGGCCCCACAACTGGCGGACCTAGCAAAAGCAATGGATATCGTCGCCCCCGCCGCAGCCGCCCTTGGAAAGGCCCGGGCAACGACCAAGGTGGCAGGCACGCTCGACGACCTCTCCTTCAACAATGTGAACTTCGAGCACAATAGCGGCCTCCTGGGCCTGCTTTTCAACGGCAACGCACGTCTGAAGGACGAGCTGACCTTCGCAGGCAACCTCACCATCGCGGCCCCGGACCTGCGCAAACTGGCAGCTGCGGCCGGCGCTCAGCTGCCCGCTGGCGACGTCTACAAATCCTTCTCGCTGGCCGGCCAAACATCCGGCGGAAGCAAGGATGTTCTGCTGAAGAACGCCGTCGTTCAGTTCGACAATATCAAGGGCACCGGCGAAGCAGCCATGACGTTCAGCGGGGCCAACGGAAAGCCTCGCCTGACCGGCGCGCTGACAACCGGCGACATCGACATCACGCCTTATGCATCAGCGTCTGGCGCGCCGACGGATGCACCGGCAACAGCCGCCGCTAAAGGATGGGGCGCAACCCCGATCGACTTGCAGCCCCTGCGTCTCGTCGATGCATCGCTGGCGCTCAAAGCTGGCGGTATCCAGTACGACAAATTCGACTTTGGCCCATCCAACATCGCGGTAGCGCTCGCCAACGGCAAGCTTACAGCGGACCTGAAACAGACATCGCTGTTCGGCGGCGCAGGCGGCGCAAGCTTCACCGCGGATGGTAGTGGCTCGGTGCCGGCCATCGCTCTGAAAGCCAAACTCAACGGGCTCGCGCTAAAGCCCTTCCTCGTCGCCGCAGCGGGCTTCGACATGGTCGAGGGCAAGGGCGATGTTGAAATCGACATCGCCGGCTCGGGCGCAAACCTGCAATCGATGATGAGTTCTCTCGCTGGCAAGGGCGACTTCCTGTTCGACAACGGCGTCTTGAAAGGCGTCAATCTTCAGGAACTCGGTAAAGCCGCTCAGACCGCACTCACCAACAAGAGCATTTCGCTGGGCGCCTTCTCGGCAAACGCGCAAACCAACTTCAAAGCCCTGAATGCAGGCTTCGCCATGAAGGACGGCGTCGCCTTGCTGACGGGCCTCAGCATGGACGCCGACACATTCAATGTGTCCGGTGGCGGCGCGCTGGATATCGGCAAGCAACAGGTCATGCTTAGCCTGTTCCCGGAATTCAAGGACAAGAAGGCTGGCCTCAATGGCCTGGGCCTGCCGATCAAGCTCGAAGGCGGATGGGATGGCGTTGGCCTCAGCCTCGACTGGGATTTCCTGCGCGACAAGGCGGTCAGTGGTCTGCAGGCGAAAGCAGACGCACAAATTCAGGATGAACTGAAGAACCTTGGCGACGGGCTGCGCTCGAAGCTCGGCTTCGGCAAATCCTCAACTACGCCACAAGCGCAGACGCCGGCAACGCCAGCGCCTGCACCCGCAACACCTACCGCCGAAGCTCAGCCGGAAGCTCCTGCCCAGCCCTCGCAGGCCGCGCAGGAGGCGCCGAAATCAGCTGAAGACCGCCTCAAGCAGGAAGCCGACAAGGCGTTCAACAAGCTCTTCGGCAAGAAGGACTAGGTTTTCGGCAAGACCGACGTGATCGGCGTCTCGGCTTTCATGCGGCCATAAGCGCCGCCTCCGATGCCGACCGCGATGCCGGCCAGCATCGTGGCGATGATCGCCCAGTCGCGATCGGGCTTAACCACCTCCTGCGCCACGGCGATAGCGAGCGTCAGCCCACCCGCCGTCAGGAATCGCAGGGTCGTCGACAGGATTGCCGCCTTCTCCAGTTGTTTGGACATTTTCGTCTCCAGGTCCGGCGCACGCCCATTGCGAAGCCGGACAGGAGTTTCGCGTCAGGTCGGAACGGCTGGGGGATCGGGTAACGATCCATCCCCCACGCGGCTTCCGCTAAAATCGTCGAAAATCAAATGTTTCGCTCAATCTGAGCGCGACTCCATCCCACAGTCAGAGATGCGAATTCCGCGGGTTTCGCGTCTTGCCGCAGGCCATCCTTGAGGCTATGACCACGGCCTTCGTGACGCGCCCCAAGGGGCGCCGTTCTGGAATGCCGGCTTAGCTCAGTTGGTTAGAGCGCTAGATTGTGGATCTAGAGGTCCCCGGTTCGAGCCCGGGAGCTGGTACCAGAGACGGTTGCCGAGCGGTCTCGGCAACCTCACGCAACTTTTGCAGTTTCAGCAATGTCGTTAGCGGGGGCCTTGTACTCCACGACGTCGTTGAAGGCCCCGATCAGCTGCGACAAAGACGGCTCCATAAAGATCAGGTGGTGCTCCGCATCCACGTCAAACGTGCGGATGTTGCCGCGGACAAAGCGGCTCCAGCCCAGCGTCGGCCCGCTGCGCCGGAACTCGATCCGCGCGTCCATCGCGCGGATCAGCACAACATCGATATCCGCTGGCGGCGTCTGATAGGCCTGCTGGGCTTTTTTATAAGCGCGGTCGACCTCTTCCGACGCCTCCTCGAGCGGCGTGCGCATATGCGGGAGATCCTTGACGCCGAGGAGCTTGCGAACCAGCGGACGCACCCTGGATTTCCACAGCACGTAGGGCAGTTGCGCGAAGCGGAAGAGCTTCACACGATGGAAGTTGAACAGGCGATCCAGAAGCGTGATCCGGTGGCGCATCTGCTCGGGCTCCAGCGTGTCGATCAGCATCAACATGCTGGTCTCCAAGCCTTCTTCACGAAGCATTCGCGCCATCTCGTAACCAATCACGCCACCGCCGGAATAACCCGCGAACATGTAAGGGCCAGTCGGCTGAACCTGACGGATGGCCGCAAGATAGCGCCGAGCCATGACTTCGATCGTCTGATCCGGCTCCATCTTGCCATCAACGCCAGCGGCCTGCAGCGCGTAAACTGGCTGCTCCGGACGAACTCGATCCGCAAATGGCTTGAAGACCAGCACGTTGCCACGCGAGCCGTGGATACAGAAAACAGGCGTCTGACCAGCTATGCCCGGACGCAGGCACACGATAGGCGACCAACCCGTGGTGGTCGCAGGAACATCGAGCCCCGGGTCAGCCACCAACTTTGCCAACTCGGCGATCGTCTGCGCCTCAAACAGAGTGGCCAGCGGCAACGACACTGAGAACTTCTTCCTGATCGCTGCAAACAAGCGAACGCCGAGCAACGAGTTGCCGCCCAGATCGAAGAAGTTGTCAGCTACCCCGATGGTCTTGAACCCCAGCAGATCGGCCCAGATCGACGCCAGCACGCGTTCTGCGCCTGTCGATGGCGCAACATATTCCGGCAGACCTGGAAGACGATCGAAGCCTTCCACCCTAGCGTCGTCATGAACGACTGTCTGAGCTTGCGTTGCATCCAACCTGGCATTCCAGGCGTTTACATCGACCGATGATGCTATCGCCTGAACGAGATTCGGCTGCGCCATGAGGCGGTCCAGCGCTTCGAGACCTTCGAACGAGCGAATGCCGTCCAGCAGCGCTTCGTTCAGCGTATCGCTGCGCAGGCTCGGCGCCACGCGCGGTGAACTTGCAAAGGCTGCATTCTCTTCGATACGTCGCATAGTGAAACGTGAAATGTCCGCAAACACATTCCCGTCTTCGTCGCAGAGCGTCACGTCGAAGTAAGCGAGACTGCTACCCGCCTCCGCACTACAACGCACATGGCTAAAGACATGCCCCGGCATAGCGCCGAATACACGCACGCTCGCATAGCCGAGCGGCACGAAGAAGTCGCAACTCAAATCGACGCCCGGGATCAACGCTTGAGCGCCGCCTGTCGCCATATCGAGCATCGCCGGGTGAAGAATGTAGTCGGCAAGATCGCCCGCAAAGGCCGGATCAAGCCTGAGCTCAACCAGTGCCTCGTTCGCACCGTAACGCGTGCGCTCGATGTTTGCCCATCGCGGGCCAAACGCCATGAATGACTGCGCCAGTTTGCGGTCGCGTGTCGTCTCTTCCTGCAGCCCACAACGCGCGGAGATGGCGTCGATATCGACGCGCTCCGGCCGGGCTGCCGCATATTCCCGCGCCCTGCCCGTAACGATATCCTGCCCGTTCTGCCCACCTGCACGCATGGTAAAGATGTTGGCATCGCCTGCCGGCTTCAACGTGATTTCCAGACGCGCAGACTGTCCCGCCTCGCGCCGGAACGGCGTGATGAACTCGAGTTCGTTCAGCTCGATTGCCTTGCCAGGTCGATCCTCGGCGTAGGCGGCGCGCGCCAGCTCGACAAATCCGGTACCCGGCAGAACAGAAGCGCCGGCATTCGTCTGATGCTCGTCGAGCAGCCACGCAGACGAGCCATTGAAGGTCGCAACGAACGTGCGCTCCGCGCCTTCGTTGACATAGCCATCCAAAGCTGGATGGCGGCTGAAATGGATTGGTTCGACGCCATTTACCTCACGCCGATGGGCAGACACGGCCATGCCGACATCTCGCCAGGCGTTCCAGTTCACCACTAGCGTTCTGCCATGTGCGCGCGCCGATCGAGCGCGTGCGAAGACATCCTGGAAAGCGTTCGCGGCGGTGTAATCGGCCTGCCCCGGAAGGCCGAGGCTGGACGCGACTGACGAGAACAGGACGAAAAAGTCGAGTTCCTCGGAAACCGTTGCGTCGAGCGCAAGTGTGCCCGCCACCTTCGGCGCCAATACCCGCCGCATGGCCTCCTGACTCTTCAGCATCATTGGACCATCGTCCATGACGCCTGCGGCATGGATCACGCCATTGATTGGACCAAAGGCGCTCCGCACCTGCGCAACGACAACCGAAAGCGCGTTCTGGTCGGCAACGTCTCCAGCGACAACCATAACATGTGAGCCCAACGCGCGCAGCTCTCGGACCTTCGCGATCCGACCAGCGACGCGGCTGGACGGGCTCTTCTCGAGGATGCTGTCCCACTTGTCTTCTGCGGGCATCGGCTCTCGCGCCAGCAGGGCAAGGCGTACCCGCTTGTTGCGCGCGAGATGGCTGGCGACCTCAAGTCCGATGCCGGCCAAGCCCCCGGTGACCAGATAAACTCCATCTTCGCGCGCCCATGCTGCAGGGCTCGTATCCTGGTGCGGGAGAGACAATGAAGATGCGTTGCGGACCCAGCGGCCGTTTGTACCCAAGGCGACGACCTTGTCCCCGGTTTCAGCGCGCAGCTCGCTGGCAAGCAACGCCGCCAGCTGCGCCCGCTCTTGCCGCTTGCCGACCAGGAGATCGATGCAGCGAGTCTGAATGTGGCCGAACTCGCGCGGAGCAACCAGAATGGGGCCCAAAGCCAGTGCATTCATCGGCTGCAACGCTGCTCCCGCAACGCCGGAGATACCGGTTGTCGCGACCGAAACCTGCATAGGCGACGAGAATGCGCCGAGGGATTGGAACAAATGGACCAGCGGAGCGAAGCGCTGGCGGATCGCCTCATCACTGGTTGCAACGCTACCAGTCTGACTCGTCAGGTACACCACATGATCCGGCAGGCCGGTGGTTTCTTCCATGAACTGGGTGATCGCCGCGTAGTCTTCCGGATTGGCGAAGTTCATATGGAACGTGCCATCGAGCCTTTCAGCAAACACCTTCCCGGGGGTCGCGATGACGACGCGATCCGGCGCAAGAGCCTGCGCCAGTTGCCGCGCGTCCGAGCTTTTTTCGGCCACGATGAGCCAGATTTTCTGGCGCGCCGCATCGGCGCGAACGACAAGCGGCGCTTCCTGATAGCCTACTGTGCTAAACCAATCAGTCACGTCCTGTCGGCGCGTGACGCTGCCATGGCCTGCAACTGCGGTGTTTTTTCCCGGCTCAACCCAATATGACTGCCACTCGAACGGATAGGTTGGGAGCGGAACGCGATTGCGGAGCTGGCCATCGTAGAAGGCGGCCCAGTCAACATCTGCGCCGACGGCCCAGAGGCGGCCCAGGCAATTCAGCGCAAAGCCGAGGTCGCTGGCCTTCTCCTGGGGATGGCGCAGGCAGCTGAACGCATTCTGGAAAGGTTGTGCTTGTGCACGCGCCAGCATGCTGAGTGTACGCCCGGGGCCCACCTCAAGCAGAGCAACATCACCAAGCTCGCGAAGCGTAGCGAGGCCATCAGCGAAACGCACCGTCGATCGCAGATGCGTGACCCAGTATTCAGGCGAAGTCGCCTGCTCAACAGTAATCCACGTACCCGTGACGTTCGACACAAACGGCGTCTCAGGCGCCTTGAACGCGATCCTCCGGCAAAGCTGGCGGAACTGATCCAGCACCGGATCAAGCATGGACGAGTGCGCGGCCACATCGATGTGCACGGGGGTGAATTCGATGTTGCGCGCAGCGAGGCGTGCCTCAAGTTCCTTGATGGCGTAAACAGGGCCCGAAGCAACCGACAGCTCCGGCGCATTGATGGCTGCGATATCCAGACCCGCAGGCATGAGCGCACGAAGCTCTGCTTCGGATAACTGGACACTCAGCATTGCTCCGCGTTGAACGGCTTCAAAAAGACGTCCGCGCATCATCACCAGTTTGAGGGCATCTTCGAGGCTCATCACACCTGCGAGACAGGCAGCGGCGTACTCGCCAACGCTATGACCGATGAAGGCGCGCGGCGTAACACCCCAAGACTGGAACAGCTGGGCAAGGGCGTATTCAGTCGTGAAGATGGACGGAAGCGTGAGAGACGGGCGCTCCAGCGTGCGTGTTGCCATCTCCGCATCTGCAGCTTCCGGATACATCAGCGTGCGAAGATCGAACCCGAGCGCTGGGTTGACAATATCCAGGCAGGCATCGACCGCATCGCGATAGACTTCTTCCTGTTCGTAGAGCTCCTGCCCCATGCTGGCGTACTGCGCGCCGCCGCCCGGGAACATCAACACAGTCTTCGGCGGCTGGTCGCTGGCCTGACCAGTCGCAACCCGCTTCGGCTCTTCTCCACGGAGCAGGCGTACCGCATCAGCAGATGTGGCGGCGGCGACAACGCGACGGTGTGACATCGCGCGACGGCCAAGAGCGAGTGTGTACGCCGTATCTGCGAGATTGAGCTCGGCATTTGCCGCGAGTGCATCAGCAAGATTGAGGCTGGCCGTATCCAGCGCGGCCCGGCTTTTTGCGGACAGCATCAGCAATTGCTGGAGACGCTCGCCTTCGCCCGGGAGCGCGCTCGGCGCTTCCTCCAGGACGACGTGGCAGTTTGTGCCCCCGGCGCCCAGAGCCGTCACGCCGCAACGACGCGGCATGTCACTGATCCAATCGGTGAGACGCGTGTTCACGTAGAAGGGGCTATTGGCAAAATCGATTGCCGGGTTGGGCGTTTCGAAACCGAGGCTGGGCGGCAACTGGCGATGCTTGAGCGCCATGACAGCTTTGATAAGCGAGGCGGCGCCTGCAGCCTCCCCAAGATGCCCGATGTTCGATTTGACCGAACCGATACCGCAATAGTTGCGGCGGCCTGTCTGCGATCTGAAGGCTTCGCCCAGCGCTTCGACTTCGATCGGATCACCGACGAGCGTGCCGGTGCCGTGGGTTTCAATGTAGCTGATCGAGTCAGCTTCAACGCCGGCCGACTGCAATGCAGATGCGATGACCGCTGCCTGTCCTTCAACGCCGGGCGCAAGGTAGCTAACCTTGACGGCGCCGTCATTGTTGATCGAGGAGCCGCGAATAACGGCGTGGATCGTATCACCATCATCGAGAGCGTCGCTGAGGCGCTTGAGGATGATTGCGCCAGCGCCGCTGCCGAAGACCGTGCCGGCGCTCTTCGCGTCGAACGGGCGGCAGTGGCCATCCGGCGAGAGGATTTCCCCTTCCTTGAAATGGTATCCCTGAGCTTGCGGCAGCAGCACGGTGGCGCCGCCGGCAAGCGCCATCCGGCACTCGCCACGCGCCAAACTCTGGCAAGCCAGATGGACGGCAACCAGAGAGGACGAGCACGCCGTCTGGATGTTCATGCTGGGACCACGAAGGTCCATCTCGTAGGAGACGCGCGTCGCCAGGAAGTTCATGTCGTTGCCGGTGTGGCGAACGAGGAACTCACCCATCGACCGCATCAGGTCAGGGTTCGTCCGCAGGTTTTCCATCATGTAAACTGGAGCGCCAGCGGCTGCGAAAACCGCGACAGCGCCTTCGTCCGGGAGTGCGGTATAGCCGGCGTGTTCGAACGCCTTCCAGGAGGTTTCTAGGAATATCCGGTGCGCGGGGTCCATGACCGACGCATCGCGAGCGCTCAGGCCGAAGAATGCCGCATCGAACTTGTCGATGTCGTCCAGCACCGGGCTGGCCTTGACGTAATCGGGATCTGCAAGAACCGACGCCGGAACGCCAGCGGCGGACAACTGCTCGTCGCTGAGACGGCGGATCGATTCAACGCCGTCGCGCACGTTCGCCCAGAACTGATCGACATTCTCCGCGCCGGGAAAACGCGCGGCCATGCCGATGATGGCGACGTCAACTGCACGGGGAGTTTCAGGAATCTGGCGGCTCATGGGGTCCAAGCCTTCCAAAAGCGTGCCAGGAAGCCTCTTTGGCGGCGACTTGGGATACAGTTAAGGCGCCCCGGACTCGGCGTGTCCAGTTAACCGAAATGGAGCCGACGCAATCGACCAAAGCGCCATCCTGGCTTGGCTTTCCTTGGGGAGTCGGGCCGACACTCTCGCCGCGGCCCTGCGCGTGGAATTAACCCTGGCTCGATTTGCTCGCCCGGTGTGGCTAACGATGCAATGGGCCTGCACCATCACAACACGCAGTAGGCGACCAAATTAGAACACCTACCGCGCGACTGAGCCACCAATTCACTCGCCCGATCAAAAGCTAGCGTTGACCTGCGCGCAGCTCACGCCGTCGTACCGCCGCATCTTTTTTTCGAGCATCCCGCTCGTGGATCTGCTTGGATGCGGCCTCTAACTGCGGCTGAGCATCTGACAGATGGGCGGCGAGCGCCTCCACGGTCGGGTAGCGAAACATGCTGACGAGCGTGATCTTGCGACCGAGCAGGTTGGACAGGCGCTGATTGGCCTGCACGGTGAGCAAGGAGTTTGCTCCAAGGTCGAAGATATTGTCTTTCAAACCGACATGTGTGACGCCTAGAATCGCCTTCCAGACATCCGCAATCTGACTTTCAATCGAATTGGATGGAGCGACATATGTCGACATCCCGACCGGCGTAACCGCGGGCGCCTGCACGGGTCGCGGAAGCGCCTTGCGGTCTATCTTTCCGTTTGGCGTGAGCGGGAATGCGTCCAGTACGACAAAGGCCGAGGGGACCATGTATTCCGGTAGCGAACCGCGCAGATAGGCGCGGAGTTCGTCGAAGGGCGGCAAGCCTGCTTCAGGCAAACGTGGGCTGCGAACGTAATCTGCAGCGGGCTTTGCATGTTCTGGCGCGCCAACATCGATGTGCGCTGCAGCGTCGACATTGCGGCTGCGGAAAACCGCATCAAAGCGTCCGGGATCTCCCGAACGTGCCGGGACTACCTGAATATCGTAGTCAGGATGAATACCCGTCAGGGACATGGGCTCGATAGCGCCATTCAGATGCGCTTCAGCGCGCGAGCGCAGCTGCGCCAACCCCATATTCCCACCCTTGGCGAGCAATGGACGAACGGCATGCAAGTCGGCAACGCGTGCGTTCAAGATATCGCGCACGATCACAGCCGGCGCGGCACGCTCGAGAGCTGCGTTGAGATCATGAAGTGACACGGTAATCGGCTGAATCGCGCCGCCCGCCGAGGCGCCGATACGGATTACGACATCGTACCGGAAGGCGGACATTTCATTCTCAGCGAGACCGGGCTTCAGTTGCACATCAATTCGTGATGCGCGTGGGAGATCGCGGAGCAGTGCGTGAAAGAACGCCTCGCCAATGATCAGCTCGCCGTCTTGCGACATCCGACGCTGAATGTGCTGCGCAATTTCGGCGGCACTTGCTCCCTCCGATGACTGACGCAACGCTACGCTTGTGTGGAAGGCTTCGAATTGCTCCAGGGCACGCACATCACCGACGAAAATACTGCCGCCATCGCTGACGATCTCGCTGGCGCGTCTCAAAACCTTTTCCAGATATGCCGCGTCCGGGAAATACTGCGATACCGAATTGATGATGACCGTATCGCACGAGCGATCCGCAATACCATTCAGATCATGCGCTGCCTGTTGATACAGCGATATGCGGGAGCTCTCTGCGGGCACAAGCTCATTGTGGATCGCCTCCACAGCACGCGCAGACAGATCCACGCCCGTGTAATGCTCGACATGCGGAAGCAGGCGATACAGCACCATGCCAGAACCGAAGCCTATCTCGAGGACACGCTCTGGCCTGAGACGCAGAATGCTCTGCTCAACGCCATCAAGCCATTCCCGCATCTGCTCTTGCGGGATCGGCAAGCCGGTGGCGCTGTCATTCCAGCCAATCGTGTTGAAGCGGGCATCACCACTGCCGGCAGCTTCGCGGTAAGCGCCGTCCCATAGCCCTTCCCATTGCGCCACTTGCTGCGTTGAAACGTCGACAGACCCGTTCTGCCGAACCGGAGTGACGTAGGCGATCAACCGGGGATTACCATCATCCGAACGAACCGACACAACGCTCTGGCCGACACATTCATGTCGACCAAGAACTGCTTCGATTTCGCCGAGCTCGATGCGGTATCCGTTGAGTTTCACCTGGAAATCGGAACGGCCAAGGAACTCGATGTCGCCAGCCGGCGTATAGCGCGCGAGATCGCCTGTTTTGTAAAGCAGGCCCGTAGTTCCACAGGGATCTGCCACAAATCGTTCCGAAGTCAGGTCCGGACGACCGAGATAACCAGCGGCAACTCCGTTGCCACCGATATACAGCTCTCCCGCTACGCCGATCGGCATCGGCTGGCCCGCGTCGTTCAGGATTCGGATGACCGTGTTGGCGATCGGCTTGCCGATCGTGATGGGCTGACCGGCACGAACATATGACGTGGTCGACCAGATCGTCGTCTCGGTCGGGCCGTACATGTTGTGAAGCTCGCCGTCCATGTGCGCTGTCAACAGTTCAGCGAGATCGACCGGCAGCGCCTCGCCACCGAGTAGAAGACGCTTGAGTTGCCGCAAACCGGCCAGTCCATCGGGATCGTTGATGATGATGCGCGCGAGAGATGGCGTGCATTGCAGGTGCGTCACCCCATGATCGCGTATCTGGGCAGGGATGGAATAGTCGTTGGCGTCGACGTCGTTCGCGGCGTTGGACATTTGCCGCAGTTGATCGAGATACGGCAGGCTTTCGAGAACGGTGTCGGTGTCGATGCCGAAGTCGATAAGGCAGGCCACTTCTGTTGCGCCGATCGATTTCAGGCGATCGACTATTGCAAGCGCTTTCGCGGGTGAACCAAACAGGCCCGCGGTCTCGAAATAGCGATCGAACGCGTGCTCCATCAGCGCGTCCATATCCTCAGGCGTGAAGGACGCGGCGTCGAAACCTTTGCCGTCTCCGTCAGCCAATGAAGGCTGCCGGAAGGCCGGGAACATGGAGGGCGCGACCTTGATGAGGTCGAATGAACTCTTCAGGTAGTTGCAGAACGGCTCGCGCGCCAGTTCGCGGGCCTTTTCCGTGTCTTCGCACACAAAGGTGTGCAGCATGACCGTGATCGTGCCGGGGCCTTCATGACCCGCCTCGCGCCGCGCCTTGCGATAGGCCGCAAACTTGTTGCGCAGATCGTCGATGTCCTGCCCGAGCATGTTGGTGAGAACGTTGGCGCCCAGGCGGCCGGCGACCTTGAATGTGTCTATACTGCCTGCCGAAGCAATCCACATCGGCGGATTTGCTTGAACCGGTCGCGGCAGGACGCCGACCGAAATGGTCTTGCCCTGTCCATTGACCGTCTCGACCTTCTCGCCGCGCCACAGTTTCATGACGGTGTCGATACTTTCCAGCATGACCTCCCGGCGACGTTCGTAATTTTGCGGCATGAAGACAAAGTCATCTACGTGCCAGCCAGATGCGAATGAGAGGCCGACGCGACCGCCGGAAATCTGGTCAATAACCGACCAATCCTCAGCAACACGTAGAGAACTATGCAGTGGAAGAACAACGCTACCAGCCCGCAAAGACACCCGGCTTGTGATCGTGGCAAGCGCTGCCGTCGTGACTGCGGGGTTTGGATACGGCCCTCCGAACTCATGGAAGTGACGTTCAGGCGTCCACACCGCGCTGAAGTCGTGTGTGTCGGCGAACTTGGCGCCTTCCAGGAGCAGGCGATACGCGCCGCCCGGCCCGGCATTGCCTTGGCCTGCCGCAAAATAGAAGAGGCTGAAATCCATCGGCTGCCTCGACGCACTCACGGGAGCGCGCGAAATCGATGCACGATCGCTCTCGCCCTGAATGACCACCTCGAAGCCACGCGTCAGAGTCCAGAAGATTTCCAGCACGGAAATATCGAACGACACGCTGGTCACCGCCAGCCAGACGCCCGGCTCAACACCAATGCGCTGGTCCATGCCGGTGAAGAAATTGGTCACGTTGCGATGGCGGACCATGACGCCCTTCGGGCGGCCAGTCGAACCTGATGTGAAGATTACATAGGCAAGATCGTTAGCAACTGACGGCGACGCGGACACGACATTTGCCGGGCGCGGAGCAATTTCTTCGATAAACAATTGTGCGCCATTTGTGGACGGCAATGCGTTGGCCAAGCGCTGCTGCGTCAGCACGACTTTCGCCTGCGAGTCCTCAAGCATCATCGTTAGCCGCTCAATCGGATATGCCGGGTCCAGCGGGACATATGCGCCGCCCGCCTTCAGCACACCCATGAGACCAACGACGAGGTCGAGCGAGCGCTCCATGCAGACGGCGACCAGCACGCCCGGAGCAACGCCACGCGAACGAAGGATTTCGGCCACGGCATCTGAACGATCCGCCAACTGGCGGTATGTCAGGCTCTCGCCCCTGAAGCGCAAGGCGACTGCATCAGGCGTGCGTGCGACCTGCGCATCGAACAGCTGATGGATGCCCAGAACTGTGATGTCGACGCTCGCCGTGTCCTGCCAAGTATCGAGCAGGAGCTTACGCTCTTGCTCAGGCAGCATGTCCAGCTTGTTGAGCGGCGTAGCGCCATCGCGCTGTCCACTCATGAGGAGAACATCGAAGCGATCAACCAACCTTCTGACAGAAGCGGAATCGATGGAGCGGCTGTCGTAGGCCCACGCATAGGCATTTCCATCCGGCGGAATGACAAGCGCAAGCCTGAGATTGTTCGACAGCACTGAAGCTGCGGCGAGGCCATCGATCGACGCAACATGAATACCGATCGCCAGATCCGGCGTTGCCTTGCGCGTACGGAGCGATTGATAGCGGATGGCGGCGTCGCGTGCGTATGAAACGCGCTTGTTCTGAACCGCGAATTCCTGAGCGACTTCAGCCTTCAGAGCGTCAAAGCCGAGCGTCTTATCGACCGCCACCCTGAAAGGCGCGTGAGACGCGTAGGCCCGTTCGAGCCCCGCGGGCGGAAATTTGGCAAGAGCGAGATCGAAGCTCTCGTCTTCGCCAGTACGCACCACGTATGCGAGAAGAGCCGCCGTCAGCGCAGCAAGCCGGTCGGACCCGACAGCAACAAAGTCATCAGGAAGATCGCGCGTCAGGAGCGCCGGCTCGGCGGCGCCGGTGTGAAGTTTGACGCCCGCAACCGTGGGCGACCGGGATGTTGCAAGCCTTTCAACCCAGAAGCGCTCATGCCTGGTGAGCACTGCGTCGGCGGCATTTCCGGCAGCTGAATCCTGTGGACCCGCGAGCACGTCGCCGGGCCGAACGCCGATGGCCAGGAGGTCAACCGGCGCACCCTCGAGGGTTGCTATCATCTCGAATCGCAGAACCCCGTCCCGCGCGGCGATTTCGATGCCCTTGCCGTCGATTGCGACTACGGTGCCGGGCGCAGCTTGCGGACGCATGACGATGTCGGCGTGTTCGGCGATATAGATATCCGATGAAAGGGCCAGCTTCGCGCGGCACATCCAGTTATCGTCCGAGCCGAGATTGGTGGCGCGGACGAGATTGCGGATATCATGAACGGTGCGAGTGAAGTCGATGATGCTCAGGCCGGGGCGATCCGAACGCAGGTGGAAGCCCTCGCGCGCACCTTGTGACCGAAGCTGCAACTCCGTCCCGTCGACCTCCGAACGCAGCGTATCGACCAGCTGCTTGAATGTATCGCGGCCTGCTTCGATGCACTTGGCGCCCAAAGAGAACGCCACGTCCTCGTCGAGAATGTCGATCGCCTGCTGGAGCAGAATGTCGCCGCCATCCACGTCGGCCGTCATTACATGCCATGTCACCGCATGCCGCGTCTCATTGTTGAGGATCGCCCAGGAGGTGGCGTTGAAGCCGGCGTACTTCGGCAACGGCGAGTCATGGTAGTTGATCGCACGGCGGGTCGGCAGGGCGAGAATTTCTGCCGGCGTGATGGCGTGGTTAACAATGCTGAACAGATAATCGAATGCCCCGCTGCCGAGCCATGCAGCCTGATCCTGCTTTGGCGCAATATGGGAAACACCGTTGCGTTCGCACCAGGCTGTCGCAATCGGGCACGACGTGACGATGCCGTGGATCGCGTTACCGCTACTAACCCAGATCTCCGCGCACGCGGTCAGCAGCGCGCCGCTGCCGATGAAAGCTGCTCTTTGGATGAGAACCTCAGCCATATTCCACGCTTTCTGATCGTGCGCCCGACTAAACCCGGATACGAGCGCCCCTTCGCGGGAGGCGGACAGTACCGGTTAACTAGGTTGAGGTCGCAAATCCGGCGCCACCGCCGCGGGAATGTGGGAGGAACTATTCGCGCAACAGGTGATCGGGAAAAGACCACCGCGACGGGCAGTTAGCCAATTTCGACCCACGTCCACGAAGCAACCAATACACGTCCCTCCGTGCGCGCCGCCACCGCGCCACACATACCAGGTTGTGGCGCAATATCGTGAAAATTCCATTGGCCGGGTGCTTCGGATTCATCCTTAAACCGCGCGAGTCGAGGTGGGTTCAGACCCATATCGAAGTCCTGCAGGGGCAGCTGTGCGCCCAGCCCAGTTCCCTTCATGAGCGCTTCCTTCAGCGTCCAGAACTTGAAGAACCTTTCCAGCCGCTCTGCCGGATCGCCTTCGGATAGCTCAATGCGCTCGGCCGACGATAGCGCCCACGCGATCTCGTCATCCGTGATCGGTCTGACCTCTTCAACATCCACGCCCACACGCACGTCCGATGACATGGCGAGAGCAGCGACATTTGCAGAGTGACTAAGATTGAAGGAGAGATTGTTGGCGCCGGCAAGCGCGGGGCGACCGTTTGCTTCTTCTGTAAACGCGATCTCGGTGGGGCCGGCGTCCAGCTTGCGGCCCAGCAGGAAGCGCAATCCCGCTCGCGACACAATCCACCGCTCGCGGTCCGACGAGCGAACAAAGCGATCCGCCCTTGCCTGCTCCGCCAACGACAGAACACCTCGCAGACGCGCCAAATCCTCCGCGGTCCTGTCGAGGCACCACAAGAAGATTTCGACATTTGCAGGCGAAGCATTGCTCACGCCGGCAGGCTAACGCTTCGGCAAGCTCAAGAATAGGCGCCCCGCTCGATGCTAGCAGAAGCTCGGCGCTCGACGGACAGGTAGAGGAAGGTTAGCGTCTGGTTATGACCCGCACACACAGCCTCATTGCCTTCAACACTGCCACGGCCAGTGAAAACAAGATCCACGACGACACTGTGGCGAGCCGCTTTGGCTTCACAGGCGGGCTCGTCCCCGGCGTGGATGTGTTCGCCTACCTGGCTCACGCCCCAATGGCGAAATGGGGTATGGATTGGCTGCGCGGCGGACAAATGCGCGCCCGCTTTCTCAAGCCGGTCTATGACGGCGACACGGCGGAGGTCTCCGCAACAGATACTGCCGATGGTCTCGACCTGGTCATCAAGGCGCGTGACGATCTTTGCGCAACGGGATCAGCCCGATTGCAAGGCTCTAAAGCGCCGGACAGCCTGCTGCCGGTCGGCCTGATGCCAGATCCGGACGCCCGCCCACCCGCATCCATGGCGAGCCTGCACGTTGGCGCTACACTCGGCACACTTCGCGAAACCTATACACGCGGGGAAGGCCTCGATCATATCGCCGCCGTCCGTGATGATGCATCACTTTATGAAGACGGCCGCGTGGCAAACGCCGGTTGGCTTCTGCGACGCGCCAACTATGTGCTGGCTGACAATGTCCGTCTGGGACCGTGGATCCACGTCGAAAGCGACATCAACATGCACGGACTTCTCCATGACGGGGAAGAAGTCGAGGTCCGCGCCGTCGTTGCGGAGAACGTCGAGTCCAAAGGCCACCTGATCGTGACGCTGGATGTACAGATGCTATCGGCTGCCCGACACATCATGAGCTGCCGACATTGGGCGATCTATGAGCCCAGACAGGTCCGTGAAAAAAGCTGAGACGCCACCGGCGTTGGCTTAAGCCAAGGCTGGCAGCGTCCCACGCCGCTTGCGATTATGCGACTAGAAGGTCGCGTAGCCTTTTTCCGTAATGTAGCGCTTCAGATCCGCTACGCGGCTTTCCGGATTCGGGTGAGTCGACATCCACTCCTGCGGACGTTCGCCCGACGCGGCGCCCATCTTTTCCCAAAGGCGTACGGCCTGTTTCACGTCGTAGCCAACCTGCTTCATGTAATCGACGCCAATCCGGTCTGCTTCGGTCTCGTTTGAACGGCTGAATGGCAGAAGGATACCCACCTGTGCGCCAGCGCCGGCAGCAGCCATCACCATGTTGAGAGATTCCGAACTCATCTGCACCTGCGAACCGACAAGCGCCCCCGCGCCCTGGATGGCGACGCTGGTAAGAGTCTCCTGACCGATCCGGCGCGCGGCATGGCGCAGAACGACGTGGCCGACTTCGTGGCCCAGCACGGCTGCGACCTGATCGTCATTGTCCACAAAATCGAGCAGGCCTTTGTAGAAGCCAACCTTGCCGCCCGGGAGGCAGAAAGCGTTCTTCTCTTCACTGTCGAACACAATGAATTCCCACTGGGCGCCGGGCACGTTCGCCACGCTCGCGATCTTGTTGCCCACCGTCTGCAAGCGTTTGTTTGCGCGCGCGTCTTTGGAGATCGGCGTCTGCTTTTTCGTTTCTTCCCAAGCCTGCGCGGCCATGGGGACAAGATCAGCGTCTGACGGCGCGAGGAAATCAGCGGCGCTCGCGCAACCGCCCGCTGTGGACGCAACGCCAAGCAGCATGGTGCCGGCCCAAAGACGGCGCACGACATCGCGCCGGTGCATGCCGTCCAGTGACACTACTTGCGGGCGGGCGACGTTATGGTTCTCGCACATGCGCGTCTCCAATGGATAGAATCTATCCGCCTAACATAGTCCGCACTTGGCGGCTGACAAAAGCCCCGGTTTCAGCCCAAAAATTGAGCTATCGCGGCGACAATCAGATGACAGCATCACGGCGCAGCTGCGCCAGCGCTTCGCCGTCAAAACCGAGAATGGACGATAAAATCTCGTCCGAATGCTGCCCGACCGCATCCGGCGCGGGGCGGCGGATCGCGCCGGGTGTTTCGGACAGCTTGGGAAACACGTTCTGCATCGGAATACGACCCAGTTTTGGGTGCTCTTCCCAATAGATCGCATTGCGCGCCACGAACTGCGGATCGTTCAGCATCTGGTCCGGGCGATAGATCGGTCCGGCGGGAACGCCCGCCTCCGACATGATCCTGTCAACTTCGGCAACCGAGTACTGCCTCGTCCAGTCCGAGATCAGGCCATCCAGCTCGGCTTGCCGCTCACCACGCGCGTGGTGCGTCTTGAACCGGAGGTCTTCGGCCCACTCCGGCTTACCGATCGTTTCGGCAAAGCGGGCAAAAACCTTATCCTGGTTAGCACCAATAACAATGTCGCCATCGCTGCAGGGATAGGCATTCGAGGGAGCAATACCTGGAAGGATCGAACCAGAGCGTGTGCGCATGTGCCCGCTCGCGCCAAAGTCGGCCAACAAAGATTCAGTCACCTGCAGCACCGACTCGTAAAGCGCTGAATCCACCACCTGCCCGCGCCCGGTCTTCTCGCGGTGATGCAAGGCGGCCAGCGCCCCCATGCAACCGTATGAAGCGGCCAACGTGTCGCCGATCGAAATGCCCATGCGCGCGGGCGGCCGGTCCGGCTCGCCTACGAGATAGCGCCATCCGCCCATTGCTTCGCCGACAAGCCCGAACCCCGCGCGATCCGCGTATGGTCCGGTCTGGCCGTAGCCCGACACCCGCACGATGATCAGCCGTGGATTGATGGCATGCAGAACCGCCGGCGACATGCCCCATTTCTCAAGCGTGCCCGGCCGGAAATTCTCGATCAGGATATCCGCCTTCGCGGCAAGTTTGCGCGCAATCTCTTGCCCGCCCGGCTGACGCAAATCGAGCGACAGCGACCGCTTGTTGCGACCAATGACGCGCCACCATGCAGGCTTTGCGCCCTGCCCCCATTGCCGCATCGGGTCGCCATCGCCGGGTGCTTCAATCTTGATGACGTCCGCGCCCATATCGCCCATGAGCTGGCCGCAGAATGGGCCAGCGATCAGCGAGCCCATCTCGATGACAAGCAGCCCCTCAAGCGGGCCGCTCACTTCGGAAAGCCTCCGGCGCGGCTGACCAGGCCCGGCAGCGTGCGCCCCATCTTGCTCGAGAGCCATTTCGCGGCATCGATCAGCCCATCAAGCCTTAGCCCCGTCTCAACGCCAGACCGTTGAAGCATATACTGCAGGTCTTCGGTCGCGACGTTGCCGGTCGCGTTCGGAGCAAACGGGCATCCGCCAATACCAGCGATCGACGCGTCGAGCGTGGCCGCTCCCATCTCGACGCCTGCCCACGCATTCGCGACCGCCGTGTTGCGCGTATCGTGGAAATGAAGGCGGATCGGAATTCCCGGCGCCGCCACCTTCGCGGCCGCTACCACCGCTTTCACCTGGTTCGGAACAGCAACGCCGATCGTGTCGCCCAGTGCAATTTCACGCGGCCCCGCCGCGGCCAGTCTGCGCGCGATCTCTGCGACACGCGAGGCCGAAACCTCGCCATCGAACGGGCAACCGAACGCCACGGAAATTGTCGCCTGCGCCGAACGGCCATGCTCCTTCGCGAGACGGATGATCTCGATCGCATCTTCCAGCGTCTCGTCAGACGTGCGCCCCTGATTACGCGTGCCGAAGCCGTCCGTAGCGCAGACGACTGAGCCAAGCTCATGAACCTGCGTCTCCAACGCCCGCAAAGCACCACGCTTGTTCAGCGTAAGGCCGATATAGGTAACATCTTCCCGGCTGCGTTTAGGCAGGGCGGCGCATACCGCCTCAGCATCTGCCATCTGCGGCACGCGTCCCGGATGCACGAAGCTGGCAACCTCAATGCGCTTCGAGCCAGCCGCGATCGCGCGCGAAATAAGCTCCAACTTGTCAGAGGTGGGGAAGAATCCCGGCTCGTTCTGCAGCCCGTCGCGAGCCGATACCTCGACCATTTCAATGGATGTGTTCATGGGCGCCATCCTAGCGGCTCATTTCGGACTTGTGAGCCCCCAACCTTGTCCGGTCAGCGTGCTGTTTTTACGCGCCCGATAGCCTCAACCCAGCCCGCCAGCCGTCGCGACCGTTCACCCGCATCCATCGCTGGAGAGAACCGACGATCCAGCTTCCACAACGCCGACGCTTCATCAAGCGAAGCGAACTCGCCCACACCGACAGCCGCCAGAATGGCAGCCCCCAGCGCCGTCGTTTCCGTGTTCTTCGGTCGCAAGACCTCGATGCCAAGAATGTCCGCCATGAACTGCAGCAGCCAGTCGTTTCGCGCCATCCCACCGTCGACACGCAAACGCTGTGGGGCGACACCATCTTTTGCCATCGCCTGCAACAGCTCCGCTGTCTGAAACGCCACACTCTCCAGTGCCGCTCGTGCAATGTGAGCAATCGTCGAACCGCGCTGCAGGCCAAGAATAGCCGCTCGCGCGTCCGAGTCCCAATGCGGCGCCCCGAGCCCCACGAATGCGGGAACAAGGTGGACGCCGGCGGTATCCGCTACGCTCTTCGCCAGATCTCCTGCGTGAGCGCCGTCCCGGATGATCTTCAGCTCATCCCGCAACCACTGGATCGTCGAGCCTGCAGACAGGATCGACCCCTCAAGCGCATAGGTCGTCACACCGCCGCACTGATACGCGATGGTCCCCAGAAGCCGCGACTTGGATCGCTTCAACTCCGCGCCAGTGTTGAGCACAAGGAAACCACCCGTGCCGTAGGTCGATTTGACGTCGCCAGGTTCAAAACAAGCCTGCCCGACGAGTGCTGCCTGTTGGTCCCCCGCCACGCCACGGATCGGCAGACTGGGCCCGAAGATGTCGCTGACGCCATAGTCGCCTGCGGAGTCCTTCACCTCCGGCAGCAACGTCATCGGCACGCCAAACAACTCACACAGATCGGCATCCCACTTGCCGGCGCGAATATCGTACAGCGATGTACGCGAGGCGTTCGTCGCATCGGTCGCATGCACTTTCCCGCCGGTGAGCCGCCAGATCAGGAAGCAGTCAATAGTCCCCGCCGCGAGTTCACCCCGTTTGGCGCGATCGCGGGCGCCCGGAACAGCATCAAGTATCCATGCCATCTTCGATGCAGAGAAGTACGGGTCGAGCACAAGCCCGGTCTTTTCGGCGACCGCATCCTGATGCCCCGCGGCCGCAAGCTCTTGCGTCCGCTGCGCCGTGCGTCGGTCTTGCCATACAATAGCATTGTGGATCGCCGCGCCCGTCTTGCGGTCCCAGATCACGACCGTTTCACGCTGATTGGTAACACCGATTGCCGCCACCTTGCGTGAACCCAGCCGCGTCAGCGTCTGTTCGGCCGTGCGCCGCTGTGTGCGCCAGATCGCTTCCGGATCATGCTCTACCCAGCCGGACTGCGGGAATATCTGCGGAAACTCCTCCTGCGCAGACGCGACAATAACGCCATCGAGGCCAATCGCCATCGCGCGGCTGGACGTCGTCCCCTGATCCAGCGCAAGGATCACACCATCGCTCATGCGTCTCTCCGCCGTTCGTACTGGACCGTGGCTACGCCGCGATAGACTGTTGGCGAACGCTCCTTGAAGCCGAACTTGTTGGCCAGCTTGATGGAAGGCGCATTGTCCGGATCGATAAGCGCCACCAGACAGTCGCCGTTTAGGACGCGCTTCTCCCAATCGAGCACGGCCCCCAGCGCCTCACTCGCATAGCCCTTGCCATGCGCCTCCGGCAACAGCGCCCAGCCCAATTCCAGATCATCGCCAAAAGGCGGCTGCATGTCGCGCTTGGCGTCCATAATGCCGATCTCGCCGATCAGCGTGCCTGAGGTTCTTTCGGAGATCATCCAAAAGCCATAGCCAAGCAGCGCCCAGGACCCCGCATAACGTTGCACCCGTTGCCAGACTTCCTCGCGCGTGTAGGCGCGGCCGCCAATGAAGCGCGTCACGATCGGATCATTCCACATCGGCAAGCAGGCCTGCAGATCGCCAACCACGTGCCCACGCAGCACCAGCCGTTCGGTCTCCAGTACCGGCGCGCGATCAAAGCCGCTGGAAGTCATGCACCGCCCCAAGACCCAGCACCTGGCCAATCTCATCCAGCGCCGTGCGGCTTTCGTCCAGCAATGCCGGATCAGCCAAGTCTGCTATCGCGAGACGATCCCGATAGCGCCGCTGCACAATCTCTTCCAACGCCGTCACCCGCTCTTCGCCCAGCAACGCGCGACCGCCCAGCGCAGCCAGCTCATCAGCCGTCAGGACCACACGCAATCGCAGGCATGCCGGCCCACCGCCATTTCGCATCGATTGCCGCAAATCGAGATAATGCGCCTCCCGCACCGGGCCGTTCGACGCCAACACGCGATCAACGAACGCCTTCGCTCGCGGCGTCTCTTCCACTTCGCCCGGCAAGATCAACGCCATACCGCCCGCGGGCAGCGTCACGATCTGCGAGTTGAAAAGGTAGGATTTCACAGCCTCCTCAAGGGACAGCTCTTCAGCCGCCGCCTCAAGTAGAATCGGCTCAAATCCCTTCGCGCCGCACGCACGCACCAGCCCTTCAACAAATGAGTCACGTTGATCAAAAGCTTGCGCATGAAACATCAGAACATTGCCATTCGACACCGCGACCACATCATTGTGGAAAGCCCCGGCATCGATCGCAGTCTGAGATTGCTTCACCAGCAGAGCCCCACCGCCAGACCAAAGCTGATGCTGGGTCGCTACGATGTGCGAAGCTTCCATAGCCTGCCGCGCGATAAAGCGCTCGCCTTCGGACTTCGCGAAAGCGGAGCGGCCATACACGAAGAACTCAAGGCCCCGCTCGCCGTGCGAAGCAGCCAATCGACCATGGTTCGCAGCCCCCTCATCACCGAAAGTCGCAAATGGCACGGCGGGATGAACAACAAACCTGGCTTCATCGGCGAAGATCGCCTTGAGCACACGCGACGTTGTCTCCGCCTCAATGGCACGATGAAAATGCGAGGAGAGGGAGGCAGGCGTGACATGCATGCGGCCATCGCCAGTATCAGCCGAAGGCGAAACGGTTGCTGCATTAGCTGTCCACATCGCAGACGCCGACGAGACATTGGCAAGCAACACAGGCGAAGCGCGCCCCGCCGCCGCGACCACATCAGCATCACGCCCGGTAAACCCCATCTTGCGGAGGCTCGAAACATGCGGTCGCTCGTGAGGCGGCAGCACGCCTTGCGTCAGCCCCATGCGCATGAGCGCACGCATCTTGCCGAGCCCCTGCAGCGCCGCCTCACGTGGATTGGAGACTTTGCCCTCGTTCGCAGCAGCGGCCAGATTGCCTTGCGCGAGCCCGCCATAGTTGTGTGTTGGGCCGACCAGACCGTCGAAATTGACTTCGATAGCCGTCATGGGCGCAGGCCCGTGATCGCCTCGTCATCTTTCACCGCACCCGCAGCGACCAGGCTCGCCATGGGCCACGCCGAATAGTCTGCTGCGTAGTAACCGGCTGGGCGATGATTGCCGGATTGGCCAACGCCGCCAAATGGTGCGGAACCAGAAGCCCCGGTCGTCTGCCGGTTCCAGTTCAGCACGCCCGCACGCACTTCCGCCTCGAAGATCGCGAATAACGCTGGATCATCAGAAATCAGCCCAGCCGCAAGGCCAAAGCGCGTATTGTTGGTTTCCTCAAGCGCGCCCTCGAAGTCCGGGACGCGGATAACCTGCAAAAGCGGCCCGAAGACCTCTTCGTCCTTGCGCGTGTTGATTGCTGTGACATCGATCACGCCCGGTGAGACATAGGCCGGTCCGATGTCGAGCCGCTTTGCCTCGCGCAGCGCCACGCCGCCTGAGCGCAACCAATCTGCCTGGGAACCAAGTACGGCGTCCGCTGCATGAATCGAGATCACCGGCCCCATAAAGGGTTGAATCTGCGCATCAGGTTGTCCAGTGATCACGCGATCGGTCAGCCGTAGAAGCGCATCCAGAACGCGCTCGCCTTCTGCTCCAGACTTGATGATGAGGCGGCGCGAGCAAGTGCAACGCTGGCCCGACGTGATGAACGCCGACTTCACGATCAGCCGCGCCGCAGCCTCCAGATCGCCAGCATCCCAGACGACCAGCGGATTGTTGCCGCCCAATTCCAACGCCACGATTTTTTCTGGTTTGCCGCCCAGTGCGCGGTGGATCGCGCGACCGGCCGGAACGCCTCCGGTAAACAGCACGCCGTCCACACCATCATGCGCTACCAATTGCTCAGCTGGCGCGCGTGCGCCTTGAACAAGATTGATGACACCTGCGGGAAGGCCGGCTTGCTCCCACAGACGAACAGTAAATTCCGCAACCTCTGGCGTCTGCTCCGACGGTTTAAAGATCACCGTATTGCCGGCGATCAGTGCTGGCATGATATGGCCGTTGGGCAGGTGGCCCGGAAAATTGAACGGGCCCAGCACAGCCATCACGCCATGCGGATGATGACTGATGCGAGCAACGAACGCGCCAGCCGGCGCTTCCTTGGTCGGCGTGCGCTCGTGATAGCCCTTCACCGACAGATCAGCCTTGCCGACCATCGCCGCAACTTCAGTCGCCGCATCCCAAAGCGGCTTCCCCGTCGCGCGCGAAATGATGGCCGCCATCTCAGCCTTGTTGGCGTCAACAAGCTTCCCAAAAGCGCGTACCAGCGCGATACGCTCATCCAACGGCCGCCGCCGCCACGCCGGAAAAGCCTCGCGCGCAGCCTTTACCGCAACCTCGACATCGCCAGCGCTCGCTTCGTTACCCGACCACACTTCAGCCTGATCAGCCGGCGCTATCGACTTGAATACAGCGCCCGCCCCCTTAACCCACTGGCCGCCGATAAAGCACTCACCCGTGTAGCCAGCCCCACTCATGCGCGTTTCCCCGGCAGCCGGTAAACCAGCACCTCGTCCGAACTGGCCGCACCGATCCGCGTCAATACTGCACTGGCGTCATCGCCAGCCGTAAACTGTGTCACCACAAAGCGATCCGCATCAGCCAACGCGATCAGGCCAGACGGCACACGCGTGTAACCTGCAGCGAACTCCGCCGCCGACATGCGAACTGCCTCGCGCACCGTATCGATATGATCGATGAAAGCCTCAACGGTTGGTCCCGCATCAAAGATGTCGACCACATCATTATAGCGGAAGCCTTGTGATTTCAGCATTGCCAGCGCTGGCTCCGCATCAGGGTGCGGCCGCGAGATCACGTTACGCGCCGCATCCGGCAACAGCGCAACATAGATCGGATAGCGCGGCATCAGGTCGGCGATAAAGCGATGGTCACGCGCGCTCAACACGTCCGCCTTCCGGTAATCCATGTGGAAAAACTTCGCGCCCACCGCATCCCAGAACGGGCTTTTGCCCTCGCCATCCGTAAAGCCGCGAATTTCCGCCATCGCCTTCGGCCCGAAGCGGATTGGGTCCACCGCGATCAGCATCAGCCGCGCAAACGACAACAGCCGCCCGCGACCGCCGCCGCGCGCCTTGCGCTCAATGAACAGCGTCCCAAGCTCTGAATCGCCGTGATAGTCATTGACAAGAAACAGTAGATCCAGCTCCGCCTTCACGCCCTGTTCCGGCGACACCTTCGAATCCCGCGAGATGCGGTACGAATAAAAAGGCCGCTCCACGCCGAGATTGGTGAAGATGCTCGCCGTGCCCAGCAACTCGCCATCTTCCTCCATCACCAGGAAGTAGCACTCGTTCTCGGGTGGCAGCGATCCACGCGCAAATGCCGTCAGCGACCGTTCGATTCGCGCCGCCATAGCTTCGCGCGACGACGGCATAGTCAGCATTCCCGGGTCCACGCGCGAAATCATCGCCTCGAGCTGATCGAGATCGTTGTGGTTGGCGGGACGAACGATGGCTGTGCTCATGCTGTGGCTTAACTCTCAGCCTCGAACTGCGCCAGCGTCTCCTGCCCAAACAGCTCCACAGCCGCCCGCAGGTCGTCAGGTTTCAACCCGCCCGCACCGGATGCCTTGACGTAAAACCGGTCATCCACCAGACGCCCATAGCTGCCCGTTTCAGACACCTTATCCCAATCTTCAACGACGATCGCCTCGCCAACTCTCCGGCGGCGCGAATAGCCATCGGCTGTTTCGCGATCGAACTCGGATGTTGAGGGGCCGCCAAACCCCAGCCGCTCTGCAATCGTCTTGGAATAAAGGATCTGCAGCATCACCTGCCGTCGCCCATCGCGATATTCCGCCTCTACGTTGATGGTGCGTTGACCCAAAAGCCCGCTGCGCTCGACGCCAATCGCGACACGATCAAGTCCAATCAGCTTCATCGGAGTGGCGCCACGCAGGTCTCCACCCGATACGCGCCCGCCTCCACCTGCGGACAGTACACCAGCCGAAGCTGGAAGCGACGGCGCTTCCGTGCTGACCGGCGCGCCCGGCAAAGGCGTCAGCTCACCGTCCAGGATGTCGGCAATACGCGGCAGGTTCGGGAATAGATTGCCGGTCGGCGCCGCCGCAAACATTGTGGCTGTGCCCACCATAAGCGCGATCACAATCGCCGCCAGTGTCGCCACGATCGAATAATTCACCGCCGCCTTGGGCGTCGGTTCCATCACCTTCGGCGTTCCCACGAACAGCAAATACAGGCTGTACGTCGCCCCCAGCAGCGCCACGATCTGCAGCGCCGGCGCAACCGCCAGCGACCCGGCCACCATCGCGGCCGTGATGGAATACGCTGAAACCTTGAACGCCTGCCGGAAGTTCTTCGCCGCGCCGAAGCGCGGCGCCAACCAGTTGATCACGCTGGCAAACACGAACACCGCCAGGATCGACAGTGTAAAGAAGAGCACCGCCGACAGTCCCACCTCGATAATGGGGGCCCGCCTCTGCTGCCCACCCACCTGAACGCCAAGCACGGACAGGCCTATAATGATCGCCAGCGTCGGGATCAGAACCAGCGGAATGACGTAGCGTACGACCAGCTTGACCGGTTCAGCCGGCTCGCGAGCAATCGCTTCCCATTCGGTCCCTGGCGTCAGCAGCAGGTTTTTCACCCGCGCGATCAGAGCGAACATGGGCTGGTTCTCTGGTGCATCCTGCACCCTATCGGGCCGGGCCGCCGCTTTCAAATCCAGATAAGTTCTTGCACCGTATTGATTGTAAGCGAAATTACAGACACTTGGCGACTCGTACCAAGCCAGTGTATTAAAATGGAAACTTACCAGTTTCTTCCAGGTAAGCCAAACAAAAGTGACAGACCGGAGTTTTCACTTTGACTGCCGATATCCTTCACCGGCGTGAACCCACGGCCGACGAAAAGCGTCTGACTTTCTGGGCGCTGATGATCGTCTTCCTGCTCAGCGCGCTGGACCAGACCATTGTGTCCACGGCCATGCCGACGATCATCAAGGAACTGAACGGCCTCGACCTCTACGCTTGGGTCACAACCAGCTACCTGCTCACCTCCACTGTCATGGTCCCGATCTGGGGAAAGCTGGGCGACCTCTACGGACGCAAGCTGATCCTGATCATCGGCATCGTGATCTTCGTCGCCGGCTCGTGGCTATGCGGTCTCGCGGGCGAATTTGGCGACATGCCGCTCGTAGGCAATGGCATGATGCAGTTGATTGTCTTCCGCGGCATCCAAGGCGTCGGCGGCGGAGCGCTGTTCACCACCGCATTCGCAACCATCGCTGACCTGTTCCCGCCGCGCGAACGCGGCCGCTACGCTGGCCTGTTCGGCGCGGTGTTCGGCCTCGCCAGCGTCATTGGCCCGATCGTCGGCGGTTACTTCACCGACCATGGCAGCGTCGATCTGGGCGGCATGCATGTCGCTGGCTGGCGCTGGTGCTTCTACATCAACCTGCCCACCTCAGTGATCGCGCTGGCGATGATCACGCTGAAGATGCCGAACCTGGGCCACACCGGCGGCGGCAAGATCGATTGGTTCGGCGCAATCTTCGTCGTTCTCTCCATCGGAGCGCTGATGCTTGCGCTCACATGGGGCAACGAAAAAGGCTGGACGTCTCCGACAGTCCTCAGCCTGTTCGCCTTCGCCTTCGCGACCGGCGTAGTGTTCCTGCTGATCGAACGCGCCGTGCCCGAGCCCATTCTTCCGCTCGAGCTGTTCAAGATCCGGGCCTTCACGACAACAACGATCGCCTCGTTTGTCATCTCGATGGCGTTCATGGGCACGATTGTCTACCTGCCGCTCTTCCTGCAGCTCGGCCTCGGAATCCAGGCAACCAATAGCGGCATCCTGCTGCTGCCGCTTATGGCCGGCCTCATCCTCTCAGCCACGCTGTCGGGCCGCTACGTGACCCGAACCGGCAAGTACAAAGGCGTCATGCTCGCCGGCCCGGTCTTCCAGTTTGTCGGCATCTACCTGATGTCGCAACTCACCACTGAGTCTCAGCAATGGGATGTGGTGTGGCGCCTGTTCATCGTCGGCGTCGGCCTCGGCCCCTCGCAGAGCCTGTTCAATATGGTCTCGCAGAGCGCGGCCCCGTTGCGCCAGATCGGCGTCGCCACCTCGACCAGCATGTTCCTGCGCCAATGCGGCGGCATGATCGGCGTCTCGATCTTCGGCGCCATGCTGATGTCCAAGATGGCTGAGACCATCTCGAAGCAGTTCCCAGGCATCAAAGTCGACATCGGCGAAATGCAGAAGATGGCGATGACAGCCGGCGAAAGCGGACAAACGATGTCACCGCTCCTCGAGGGCTTCATCTCAAAGACCATCACCGAGGCGATGAGCTACATCTTCACCGGCAGTCTTATCATCGTTGCAATCGCCTTCGTCTGCGTACTCTTCGTCCCACAGATCCAGCTTCGCGGTCGCGGCCCTGGCCAGAACCTCGAGAAAGCCGCCGAGAGCGCCTCGCCAGAAGGTCCGGTCACGTCGGATGAACCGGAAAACGCTGTGAAGGCAAACTAGCGAACGACGCGGTAGAGCTTCAGCGGTGACGCACCAAGATCGACCGGCGCCAGCCAGTCGAGATGACGGTCCGCTGCCAGCACTGCCGACAGCGTCTGCTCGGGCTTGATGCCCGCCGCAGGATGTTGCGCGTAGAATTGCACTTCAGGCGAAGCCGCGCAGACCAGCACATAACTGGCGGGCGACGCCTGCACGATGCCGCGTGCAGCCTCAGGCGAAGATCGCAGCGCATTCATCATGGTCATCGTGCCCGCGATGTTGCGGTGATACGGCGCAGCGATCGCCGAATGCTTCGTCCAGACGAGAATGTTTGCGCCGATGCCAAAATGATTCAACATGAGGCCAGGCGTAACCTGCGCCAGCGACTTGAGCGCCTCGGGCGACGAGCAGGAAGCGGCGTTGCTCGTTCGCGCCTGATAGTCGGCCAGATCCGTCGCCGGTGTAATCCG
>Ga0116156_10000858_pt1 | contig 31254 bp, 26 predicted proteins | sample AD_UKC045_MetaG_FD_89891 | JGI IMG/M metagenome (GOLD analysis project Ga0116156, IMG submission 89891) | Active sludge microbial communities of municipal wastewater-treating anaerobic digesters from USA - AD_UKC045_MetaG | ecosystem: Engineered > Bioreactor > Anaerobic > Digestate | place: USA...
GGAAGGGGAGAGGTGATTGCGAGCCCTGTGTTCGGCATACAGCCGCGGGTGAAGGCCCGTAGCTCAGTTGGTTAGAGCACACGCTTGATAAGCGTGGGGTCGGCAGTTCAAATCTGCCCGGGCCTACCAGCGCTTTGTTGTCAGGACGCTTTCCTATGGGGCCTTAGCTCAGCTGGGAGAGCGCGTGCTTTGCAAGCATGAGGTCATCGGTTCGATCCCGATAGGCTCCACCAGGATCTCTCGCAATCATTCCACTCATCAGTTTCGACTGGTCGGCTTCGGCCCATCAGTTGGATTGACATCGTGAAGGAGGCCGTCTGACCGGAGCTGTACCCCAGCTCTTCCAGGTCAGACCAAATACAACAACTAATCGTCTAACCAAAAATCGTCCGTACGTGGACGCGGGAGGCGTGATCCCACCATGTGAATGGTGGCGGGCATGTTCTTCACCACGTATGGGTTTTGTTGAGTAATCAAGTGTCAAAAGGGCGTTCGGGGAATGCCTTGGCGGTAAGAGGCGATGAAAGACGTGGCACGCTGCGATAAGCTTCGGCGAGGTGCGAGCAACCTTAGACCCGGAGATTTCTGAATGGGGAAACCCACCTCAGAGATGTAAGTAGATATCTAATCCTCGGGTTAGATATCGATCTTACATTTCATATACGAGGTATTTTAACCTGAATTCATAGGGTTAAAAAGCGAACCCGGAGAACTGAAACATCTCAGTACCCGGAGGAAAGGACATCAAACGAGACTCCCTTAGTAGTGGCGAGCGAACAGGGACCAGGCCGTGCTCTGAAACAACGAGAACCAGATGGAAAGCTGGGCCATAGCGGGTGATAGCCCCGTATCGGTAAAATGAAGAGCCGTTAGAGTAAGGCGGGACACGTGAAATCCTGTCTGAAGATGGGGGGACCACCCTCCAAGCCTAAGTACTCCTTACCGACCGATAGCGAACAAGTACCGTGAGGGAAAGGTGAAAAGACCCCCGACGAGGGGAGTGAAACAGATCCTGAAACCGAACGCTTACAAGCAGTGGGAGCGAAAGTGACCACATACCTTTTGTATAATGGGTCAGCGACTTAGTTTAACGAGCAAGCTTAAGCCGATAGGCGTAGGCGCAGCGAAAGCGAGTCTGAATAGGGCGCCCAAGTTCGTTGAATTAGACCCGAAGGCAAGTGATCTAGGCATGTCCAGGCTGAAGGTGAGGTAACACTCACTGGAGGGCCGAACCCATGAATGTTGAAAAATTCTGGGATGAGGTGTGCCTAGGGGTGAAAGGCTAATCAAACTTGCTGATAGCTGGTTCTCCGCGAAAACTATTTAGGTAGTGCGTCGGCTGAATACGTCAGGGGGTAGAGCACTGGATGGGCTAGGGGGTCTCGCAGACTTACCAAACCTAACCAAACTCCGAATACCTGACAGTAATAGCCGGCAGACACACGGTGGGTGCTAACGTCCATCGTGAAGAGGGAAACAACCCTGACCGTCGATTAAGGCCCCCAAGTAATGGCTAAGTGGGAAAGCATGTGGAAATGCTGAAACAACCAGGATGTTGGCTTAGAAGCAGCCATCATTTAAAGAAAGCGTAACAGCTCACTGGTCAAGCGTTCCTGCGGCGAAAATGTAACGGGGCTCAAGCCATTCGCCGAAATCACGGGCTCGAAAGAGCGGTAGCGGAGCGTACTGTAAGCCTGCGAAGGGATATCGTGAGGTATTCTGGAGGTATCAGTAGTGAGAATGCTGACATGAGTAACGACAAACAGTGTGAAAGACACTGTCGCCGAAAGACCAAGGGTTCCTGCGTAAAGTTAATCTGCGCAGGGTTAGTCGGCCCCTAAGGCGAGGCGGAAACGCGTAGTCGATGGGAACCAGGCGAACATTCCTGGACCAGGAGGTGGTGACGGATTTCGAAAGTCGTACAGACTTATTGGATTGTCTGTGCGGCCTGGGAGTCCCTGGAAATAGCCCCTCCATTAGACCGTACCCGAAACCGACACAGGTGGTCAGGTAGAGTATACCAAGGCGCTTGAGAGAACTATGCTGAAGGAACTAGGCAAATTACACGCGTAACTTCGGGATAAGCGTGCCTCATTAGAACGTAAGTTTTAGTGAGGGGCACAAGCCAGGGGGTGGCGACTGTTTATCAAAAACACAGGGCTCTGCGAAGCCGCAAGGCGACGTATAGGGTCTGACTCCTGCCCGGTGCCGGAAGGTTAAAGAGAGGTGTGCAAGCATCGAACTGAAGCCCCGGTGAACGGCGGCCGTAACTATAACGGTCCTAAGGTAGCGAAATTCCTTGTCGGGTAAGTTCCGACCTGCACGAATGGAGTAACGACTTCCCCGCTGTCTCCAGCATAGACTCAGTGAAATTGAATTCCCCGTGAAGATGCGGGGTTCCCGCGGTTAGACGGAAAGACCCTGTGAACCTTAACTATAACTTCGCAGTGGCGTTATCGGTGGTTTGTGTAGGATAGGTGGGAGGCTTTGAAGCATGGGCGCCAGCTCGTGTGGAGCCAACGTTGAAATACCACCCTAATCTTCGGTGACGTCTAACCTCGACCCATTATCTGGGTCAGGGACCCTGCGTGGCGGGTAGTTTGACTGGGGCGGTCGCCTCCCAAAGAGTAACGGAGGCGCGCGATGGTAGGCTCAGTCCGGTCGGAAATCGGACGCTGAGTGCAATGGCATAAGCCTGCCTGACTGCGAGACTGACAAGTCGAGCAGAGACGAAAGTCGGCCATAGTGATCCGGTGACTCTGTGTGGAAGGGTCATCGCTCAACGAATAAAAGGTACTCCGGGGATAACAGGCTGATGATGCCCAAGAGTCCATATCGACGGCATCGTTTGGCACCTCGATGTCGGCTCATCTCATCCTGGGGCTGGAGCAGGTCCCAAGGGTATGGCTGTTCGCCATTTAAAGAGGTACGTGAGCTGGGTTCAGAACGTCGTGAGACAGTTTGGTCCCTATCTGCCGTGGGTGTAGGAAACTTGAGAGGATTTGTCCCTAGTACGAGAGGACCGGGATGAACATACCTCTGGTGGACCAGTCGTGACGCCAGTCGCGCAGCTGGGTAGCTATGTATGGTCGGGATAACCGCTGAAAGCATCTAAGCGGGAAACCCACCTCAAAACCAGGTTTCCCTGAGAGCCGTGATAGACCATCACGTCGATAGGCCAGGTGTGGAAGGTCCGTGAGGACTGTAGCTTACTGGTACTAATTGCTCGATAGGCTTGATAACTCTTTCAAGACCCATACGTGGCGACGAGCATGTCGCCCGAAACGATCAACGCACGGACACTAGTCTTTCGTCCGCTGCGTTTTCATAGACGATAGTTGTTGTATGTGTTTGGCTTCGCTGACCTGGTGGTTTTGGCGGGGGTTCCCCACCCGATCCCATTCCGAACTCGGTCGTTAAGTCCCCCAGCGTCGATGGTACTGTATCTTAAGATACGGGAGAGTAGATCGCTGCCAGGTCTGCAAAGCCAAACACATGTTGCTCGCTGAAAAGCGGGCAGGGCCTCCTTCAAGAGTTGCATCCCCCCGGATGCAGCGCGCGGCTCGGCCGGTTGTTCATGGACTTGTCCATGTCGACCGGAGTGGGCCGCGAAGTCGTTTCTGGCTTAGGCTTGAAGCGATAGGGGTTCGTTTCGCGTATCGGACGCGAGAGGAAATCGGTGACGCGGGGTGGAGCAGTCCGGTAGCTCGTCAGGCTCATAACCTGAAGGTCCTAGGTTCAAATCCTAGCCCCGCACCCAACGAGAGACAGCCCCGCTTCGGCGGGGCTGTTTTCGTTTGAGGTTTTGCTTTTTCAGCGGCCATCATTTTCAATGAAGCGAGCAGGGCGCGGCGTTTCAGCTTTGCCGTTTGTGGCCCTTCTGTTTGTGAATGACGATCGCGCGCTCTATCTCTGGGCGCATGACCCAGAAGACGATCCTCGGAATCCATCCTTCGCATCGCGATGACATCGCAGATCTGGTGACGCGTCGGCCCGTGCCTGGTCCACGAGTCCAACAGGTGGACCCGTTCCTTTTCCTCAATCACCACGGCCCGCAGGTTTATCCACCGAACAATCGGGGCCTGCCATTCGGTCCGCATCCGCATCGTGGCTTCGAAACCGTCACCTTCATCCTCGATGGGGAGCTGATGCACCTCGACTCAGGCGGGCATGAGAGCGTCATTCGTGCGGGCGGGGTCCAATGGATGACGGCCGGCTCCGGTCTGGAGCATGCTGAGCTCTCTCCCGCAGCCTTCAAGCGCGTCGGCGGACCTCTCGAGATCCTCCAGCTCTGGGTGAATCTGCCGTCGCACCTCAAGATGACGCCTCCGCGCTACCAGGGGCTGCAGGCCGAATCGATCCCGGTTATTCCGTCCACAGACGAAAAGGCCCGCATTCATCTGATCTCGGGCACATGGAATGGCGTTTTCGGGCCGGTAGAATCGCTCACCGGCAACTTCATGACGACGATAGACGCCCAGGACGGCGCGAGAATCGCCTTTGACGGCCTCCAGCAGCGAAATGTCTTCCTCTATGTCGTCTCCGGAAACGTCCGCATCAACGGTCGCGACGTCTCCCAGTACAATCTGGTTGAGCTCGACCTCGCTGGAGACGAACTGATTCTGGAATCAATCGGCAAATCCCGGCTGCTGTTCGGGCATGGCGCCCCGATCAACGAGCCTGTCGTGGCGCATGGGCCTTTCGTGATGAACACGGTCGAAGAGATTCGCCAGGCCATCATCGATTATCAGGCCGGAAAGTTCGGCGCCGTGCCGGCTTGAACCGCGGCGCGCCGGGTCCCTGAAAACAACCACGTAACAAGGTGCTCGCCGGTACGTGACTCACGCGACGGCTTAGCGCACTTGCCGCAGCGATTCTCGCGAGTAGGGTCCAGCCGACGAGGGAGACAGGTCTTGCTAGGCTGGATGCGGCACATGGGGCGGAGGCTGGGCGCGATTGCGTTGCTGGCCATGCTCGTGCGCGCAATCATTCCCGCAGGCTACATGATCGCCCAGGCCGACACAGGTTCGGGCCGCTATCTTACCGTCGAAATGTGCGATGGCCACAATGCGCAAGCGCAGGTCATCGATCTCGACACGGGCAAGACCGTCGATCTTTCCAAGCTTCCGAAGAGTAGCAAGACAGACAACAATCCATCACCCTGCGTGTTCGCGGGCGTCGTTGCGATGGCGCCGCCGCTTGCGGCTGCTGAACCTGTAGAGTTTCTCGCAACGCACGAGGTCGACTTCGTCGTCGTGCGCGATCTGCGTCCGGGCCGTGGCATTGCCGCGCCGCCTCCGCCGTCGACCGGACCTCCATCCCTGATCTGAGCTGACCCGCTGCGTGATGGCTTTGCCATCGCGCATTCGTTGCTTTGATCAGGACCACTCATTTCATGTCATCTTCCATACTGCGCGCCGCAACATCGGCGCACGCCCTCATGCTTGCGGCATTGGCTGCGCCTGCATTCGCTCAATCGGGACCAACAAACGAACCCCAACAGCAAGACACCGTCATCGTTACCGCGACGCGCGATCCAGAAGATCCGCCCGTCGTCGCCGAAGCGCGCGAGCGCCTGTCCAAGACGCCCGGCGCCGTCGCGGTCGTTTCTTCCGAAAGCTACGCAAACCGTTATGCCCCAGGCATTTCCGACATGTTGCGCGATGTGCCGGGCGTCTATGTCCAGAAGAAATGGGGCGGCGATACGCGCCTCTCTATCCGTGGATCAGGCATCGGCAACGCCAACCATTTGCGCGGCACGCTGATCGCTCAAGATGGCATGCCGCTCAACGAAGCCGATGGTTATGGCGACACGCAGATGGTCGATCCTGCGATCGCGCGCTTCACCGAAGTGTATAAAGGCGGCAACGCGCTGCGTTATGGCGGCGCGCTGCTCGGCGGCGCAATCAACATCGTTACACCGACCGGCAAGACCATGCCATCGACCGGACTCATCCGCGTTGAAGGCGGCGCCTACGGTACAGTGCGCGGTCACGTTGAAGCCGGCGGGCAGTGGGGCGCGTGGGATGGCTTTGCCGCCGTCACGGGCCAGTCGCAGGATGGCTGGCGTGCGCAAAGCGAAGGCGACTGGCAGTTCGCCTCGACCAACTTCGGCTACACATTCGGCGAAGATCAGGAAGTTCGCGCTTACCTGAGCGGCGGATACATCCACCAGCAGATACCCGGATCGCTGTCGCTGGATCAGGCGCTCAATTCACCGGATCTCGCCAACCCCGGAAACATCGGCAACGGCGTGACGGCCGGCAACTATCAACGCGATCAGAGCGTCATGCGTGGTGCGGTGCAGACCCGCTGGCGTTTCGACGCCAACACCGTGTTCGAAGGCGGCGTCTACGCGACCTCCAAGAAGCTCGATCACCCGATCTTCCAGGTCATCGATCAGGAAAGCCAGAACTGGGGCGCTTTCGGCCGCATGGATTGGACCGGCGAAGCCTTCGGCAAGAAGGCGGATTTGTTCTACGGCGTGTCCTATCGTTCGGGCGAACTTGATGCGAATCAGTGGCTGAACCTCAACGGTTCTCGCGGCGCACGCACGGCGCGCAGCGATCAGGATGCGACCGGCCTCGATACCTTCATCGAAGGCCGCCTGTTCCTGACGGATGAATTCGCGCTGGTTGCGGGCAGTTCCTACGGCCGCGCCGAACGCGATTATCAAAGCTACGCGCCAAGCGCCGTCGTCGTCACGGCTAGCAAAACCTATGACTGGTTCGCCCCGCGCATCGGTTTCCTCTGGCAGAACGATGATGGCGCGCAGATCTATGGCAACATCACGCGCTCGGTCGAACCGCCGAACTTCTCCGCGCTCGCGCCGACGACCGGCGGCTTCCAGCCGCTGCGCCCGCAGGATGCCTGGACAGCCGAACTCGGCACGCGCGGCCGCATGGGTCCCGTCGTCTGGGATGTCGCGATCTATCGCGCCGAAATCGAAGACGAACTGCTGACCTTCACTGTCGATCCCTCCAATGGCATTCCCGCCGCCACGTTCAACGCGCTCGACGGCACGATGCACCAGGGCGTCGAAGCAGGTCTCGACTGGCAGATCATGGACGGGCTGCGCCTGCGCCAGACCTACATGTGGTCCGACTTCAAGTTCACGGGCGACCGCCAGTATGGCGACAACCGCATGCCGATCGTGCCGGAGCATATGTATCGCGCCGAGCTGAAATGGACGTCGCCGGAAGGCTTCTGGGTCGCGCCGTCGCTCGAATGGTCGATGAAGGACACGTTCGTGGATTACATGAACACGTTCCGCGCGCCGTCCTATAACGTGCTGAACCTCAGTCTCGGTCGCGAGTTCGATGGCGGCGTCACGCTGTTCCTCGATATCCGCAACCTGACCGGCGAGAAGTACATCTCGAACTTCTCCTCGCTCATCAACTGGAACACGTCGACAGCGGCCCAGCGCACCGTCTTCTTCCCGGGAGACGAGCGGTCGGCCTATGGCGGCATAGCGTTCACGTTCTAGGGGGCGAACATGATCGCGATCGAGAAGCGTGAAACGGAAGGCCGTGAAACCGAAGGAAAGGGCAGTCTCTACCGGATGTTGTGGCGCTGGCATTTCTATGCTGGCCTGATCTGCATTCCGTTCGTGATCTGGCTGGCGCTGACAGGAACCATCTACCTGTTTCGTCCGCAGATCGATGCGTGGGTCGATCGCGACATGGCCGTGCTGCAGCGAACGGGCACGCCCGCCACCCAGCAGGCGATCGTCAATGCTGCAACGTCTGCCGTTCCGGGCTCCACCTTCGCCGGCATCATGTTGGCGGAGCAGCCAGATCAGGCGGCGCGCGTGCTCGTGTCGGATCACGGTGTCAGCACACGCATCTACGTTCACCCCGATACGCTCGCCATCCTGAAGACTGTCGATGAAGGCGGAACGTGGGATCGCTGGATCTTCAAGCTGCACGGCGAACTGATGATGGGAACCGCCGGCTCGATCATGGTCGAGCTGGCGGCCTCATGGGCGATCGTGATGGTGGTGACGGGGCTCTATCTCTGGTGGCCACGCAATGCGCGCGGGCTCGCTGGCGTGATTTATCCGCGCATCGGACAGGGGGCGAAGCGCTTCTGGCGAGACATCCATGCCGTCACGGGCGTTTGGGTTTCAGCTTTCGCCTTGTTCCTGTTGTCGAGCGGCATGCCGTGGGCGCTGGTCTGGGGCAATGGCTTCAAGATGGTGCGTGAAGCAACCGGCACGGCCGCCATCTCGCAGGACTGGGTCATCGGTCCGCAGAGCGACCATGCAGGTCACGGCGAACACGGGGGTGGTCCCGACATGGCGCCGGTCGATCACTCAGCGCACGGTGGCGCTACGGTCGACCAGATCGTCACGCGCGCCACTGCGTTGAATCTCGCAGCACCCGTCATCCTCACGCCGCCGACCAAGTCGGCGCCATACTGGTGGGCCAAGTCCAACGCGCAGAACCGGCCACAGCGGGAAGACGTCGCCTTCAATGCAATGACAGGCGAGGTGGCCCGTCGCGACATCTTCGATCAGAAACATATCATCGATCAGGTTGTCGGCGTTGCCATCGCGGCCCACGAAGGCCAGCTGTTCGCCCCGCTGAACCAGATTCTCGGCGTGCTCACGGCGCTCGGTCTGGTCACCCTCTGCGTCAGCGCCTTCGTCATGTGGCGCAGGCGAGCGCCGGAGGGAGTACTCGGTGCGCCGCCACCCATTCCAGACGCTCGGATCGGCGCCGGCCTGGCGGTAATCATCGTTATCGCCGGGTTGCTGCTGCCGGTGCTGGGGGCGAGCTTGATCGGCCTGGCTGTGCTCGAACGACTGGTGCTGCGCCACTGGAAACCGGCCCGCCGCTGGCTCGGATTAAAAATCGTCTGATCGCTGGAACCACCCGCAATCCCGCGCGTTCAGCGCGGTTGGGAGAAGTGGGCAGTAATGGCTTTGGTTCGCGTGATGATCGTCGAGGACGAGCCCCTCATCGGGGCAGCCATGGAGATGCTTGTCGAAGATCTCGGCGGGCAGGTCCTCGGCCCATACATGAACCTGCGCGAAGGCATGGTTGCTGCGGAAACCCAGCAAGGCGTCGATTGCGCGCTACTGGATTGCAATCTGGCGCGCGAGATGTCGTGGCCAATCGCCGACATTCTCGTTCAGAAGGGCGTGCCGTTCGCCTTTACCAGCGGCAAGGGCGCGAAGGATATCGAGCCCCGCTTTGCCGGTCGGCCGGTTTTCACCAAGCCGGTCGACGATTCGAAATTGGCCAAGTTCATCATGGAACACGCCAAGGCCTGATCGTAGCTGTCAGCACGCACCTGCCACGGAACCGACCAAGTCTGCTGTTTGAACCGCGCGCTCCCTATCTATTGGGGAGTTTTTGAGGGCGCGGACGGTCAGCATTTTCCCTTGCGTCGCATGCCAATATCGAATATCGATAATGCGGGTGTCAGGGCCCTCCAAAATTAGTTCGACTTCTGGAGAGAGGCCCAATGAGCCTAGCGCTCTCGACGCTCCTTTTTGAGTGGCGCCGCTATCTTGCCGCCGTCATCGCGCTGGCCTTGGCTGGCGTGCTGATGCTGGCGGTAAGCGCCATGTTCATCGGCATCCTGCAGTCGTTTACCGCGACCATCGACAAGTCGCGGGCGCAGATCATCATTCTGCCGGCCAAATCGTCTTCCCTCGGTGGCCCGGGTGGCGGGGGCGGCGCTCTGCCAAAGCGCGTCATTCCGCTCGTCTACCGGCACCCTGAAGTGGTGGAGGTCCAGGATCTTCCAGGCGACTTCGGCCGCTTCTATGGCCCGGGCAAGACGTCGCCTTCGATGGTCAACATCATGGTCGTCGATACCTCACCCAACGGCGTGACCCTGCCTGACGACTTCACCGACGACATGCGGCGCGCGATCGAGCCGCCTTACAATGTCGGCGTCGATATCTCTGCCGTGAACCAGCTCGGCGTGAAGCTCGGTGACGAAGCGACCGTCAACGGCAAGACCGTCCGGGTCGCTCTGATCATGGAAGGTTACGCCAATAGCCAGGCGCCCGGCGTGGTCATGTCCCGCCAGACTCAGCGCCTGATGGGAACAGCCAACGACGAGTCGTACGGTCTGTTGATGGTGCGCATCAAGAACACCTCGGAGAAGGACGCGCTGCGCGTTGCCGATGAGCTCAACGCCATGGCCGACGGCCAGTACAAGGCGTGGACGAAAAAGCCGCTCGCCGCCGCCACCGTGAAGGACGCGATGTCGGAAGGGCTGCTCGCGATCATTCTCGGCTTTATGAGCGTGATCGGCTTCGTCATTGGTGTCGTCATCACGTGGCAGACGCTGCGCGGCGCCATCCTCGCCAATATCAAGGAGTTCGCGAGCTTGCGTGCGCTCGGTGTTTCGATTGGCCAGTTGCGCGGTGTGGTGATGGAGCTGTCATTCTGGGTTGGCATTCTCGGCATTGCAGCCTCGGCAATCCTGATGGTCGGGATCACCTTCCTCGCGAAGTCCGCCAACATTCCGATGGGCTTTGAGCTGGGATCGTCGATTCAGACCGCCGTCTTGCTTCTCCTCATCTCTGTCATGTCGGGCGCGCTGACGCTCGGCGCCCTCAAGAAGGGCGAGCCTGCGGATCTGCTGAAATGATCAACCCATTGAGAAAGCAAAAGCAGGAGCCCGAGCCTGTCTCGGCCGCACGTCCTGCAGCCGACGCGTCAGCGAAGAAATGGGCCATCGACGCTCGTGGAATCACCAAGAGCTTCAAGGCCGGCCATCTGAAGGTGGATGTGCTCAAGGGCATCGATCTTCAGATCGAAACCGGCGAGATCGTCCTCGTCATGGGCCCGTCAGGTTCAGGCAAGTCCACCTTGCTGGCGGCCGTTTCCGGCCTGATGAAGCCCGATGGCGGAAGCGTCATCGCGCTCAATCAGGATATCTGGAAGCTACCCCGCAAGAAGATTGACCGTTTCCGTCTCACCAATTGCGGCTTCATCTTCCAGGGCTTCAACCTGTTCCCCGCGCTCACGGCGAGCCAGCAGGTCCAGATCGTCCTGAAGTTCATGAAGAAGAGCGGCGCCGAGCGCAAAGCCGCTGCTGAAGCCGCTCTGACAGACGTCAACCTCGGCCACCGCTTCAACAACCGGCCGGATCGTCTCTCCGGCGGCGAGAAGCAGCGCGTCGCAATTGCCCGCGCGCTGGCCAAGAAGCCGAAGCTGATCTTCGCCGACGAGCCGACATCGGCGCTCGACGGCGAAAACGGCCACGTTGTCATGGAGCTTCTGCGCAAGTGTGCCAAGGAGCAGGGCGCGACCGTCATGTGTGTGACGCACGACGCGCGCCTCGCGGCCTTTGCCGATCGCATCATCACAATCGAAGACGGGAGGATCACGTCGACCAATGCAGATCCCGCCCAGTTCGCACATGGTCATTGAGAAGAACGGAATACCGTCATGATCCGCCTCCCCAAACTCCTCCTCGCTGCAGTTGCGCTTTCCAGTCTTGCTGCCTGTGGCGGTCCTCCACAGGGCGCGCCAGATACGGAAGCGGCAGCCGCCAAGCCCGGCGCCAATCCGAAGACCGTCAACACGCCCTATGCTACGATCGCGGCCGGCAAGGTCGATATCGAAGGCGGTCTCGTTGATGTGGCTGCCCGTGCGCCCGGTGTGGTGAAAGAGGTCTTCGTTCAGGAAGGCGATCTGGTGAAAGCCGGACAAATCCTGGCACAGCAGGAAAACGACGACGCCCGCCTTTCGCGCAACCGCGTATCCGCCCAACTGGCGCAGGCTGAAGCGCAAATTCCGGTGCTCGAAGTTCAGCTCGGCGCAGCCGACCGGGAGGAAAAACGCCTCGCTCGTCTGATCGCCGAGGATGCAACCTCCCAGCAGCTTTACCAGCAGGCACAAGACAACACCCGCCAGCTCGCCGCACAGCTCAACGCACAGAAGGCGTCGATCGCCCTGGTGCGCGCACAGCTCGCCGAAGCGAACTACCAGATGGAGCTCTATGTCATCCGCGCGCCCACCGACGGCACGATTGTTCGCCGGTACGCCAACCCCGGTTCTGGCGCTTCCACCTTCAGCGTGACGGCGATGTTCCAGCTCCAGCCAGAATCGAAACGTATAGTCCGCGCTGAGGTTGAAGAGCGTTCGATCTCGTTGGTGAAGGCCGGGCAGAAGGTCGAGATCGTGCCGGAGTCCGATCAGGCGAAAACCTATCCCGGCGAAGTCATCCGCATCGCCGCCGTCATGGGCGCACGCAAGCTCCGCTCAGACGATCCGAGCGAACGCGCTGACGAGCGCGTGGTCGAAGTTGTGGTCGACGCAGAGCAAGCGCCCGTTCTTGTGGGCCAGCGCGTGCTGGTGAAATTCCTCAAGGAAGGCGCAACCTCCACCAACGCGGCGGCGACATCCCTCCACTAGCCGTTGGCCTTCACTAGCTGTTGGGTTCAAGCACGAACACATCACCACTGGAAATGTTGACGAAGTAGACGTTCCCATCGTTGTCGGTCCCGAACGCCACCAGCGAGTTCGCGCTGCCGGCATTGGGCGTGAACGCCGTGCCGCGATCGGTGAGGCTTGCCGCGGGTAGAACCGTACCAACGTTGAGGTTGGCAATCGGCGCCGACCATTTTCTGTTCGAGATGAAGTCCGCAAAGATGTATTGGCCCTGCAGATCCTCGATCGGGCCACGATAAACGACTCCGCCCGTTATGCTCTGTCCGAGCGATCGCCCATACTCGGTGACCGGAAGCGTGTATGACGCGCTGTCTGCGCCGCCATTGTAGGCTTGTGATCCTTCGCGCCTGTTCCAGCCAAAATTCGCCAGTCCGGTCGCGCTTGCCGACAGTCGATTGACTTCCTCCAGCGAACCTTCGCCGACATCCGCAATGAACAGGTCACCCGTCACCGGATCGACACTGATACGGAAGGGATTGCGCAACCCGCTCGCATAGATCTCCGGGCGCCCGCCCGTGCCGCTCGCAAACGGATTTGTCGGCGGAATGGCGTAGTCGCGCGAAGCGTCCCCCGGGAAGGCGTCGGACGATGGGTCGATCCGCAATATCTTGCCCAACAAGTTGTTGTTGTCCTGAGCGGTGTTCGAGTCGCTGCCGCCATCGCCCAGGCTGATCAGCAAACGTCCTGACTTGTCGAACACCACAGTGCCACCCTTGTGGTTGGTCGCGCTGGGTTGGGGCACGCTCAGAATGACATCGCCCGTCGCCGCGTCGGCCTGAGCATAGTTGGTGGTCGAAACGGTGTACTTGCGGATCTCCGTCGTACTGGAAGCGGACGGGTTCATGTGCAGGTAGAACGTCCTGTCCACCAGGAAGTTGGGTGAAAAGGCGATGGACAGAAGGCCTTTCTCGCCGCTGGTGCTGACTTGGGACGTGATGTTCAGGAAGTCCGTGCCATCGATTGCGCCAGTCGTCGGATTGACCACGCGAATGCGTCCCGCGCGCTCGACGATAACCAGGCGCCCGCTGCCATCGGGAAGGCCAGTTGCATAGATCGGAGCGCTGAGCCCCGTTATCGCGCGCCGCACCCGGAATCCGGCGGCGACGTTGGTCACCGTGATTGCGACGGTCTGCGTGACGGTGTTTGTTCCGTCAGACGCAGTAAAGCTGATGTCGTAGACATTGTTACGGTTCGCATCGGCCGGCGCCTCGAAGTCCGGCTGCGTGACAAAGCGTACCTCTCGCGTCACCGGGTTCATCGCAAACCGGGCGGCATCGAGTCCGCCGATCGTTGCGCCATAGGTTACGGAGGCGCCGGTCGCGACCGGCCGATAGACAACGCCAATCATGTTCTCGCGAACTGAAACCGCTGCGGGCGAAGTGAAGCTCGGCGCGCCTGTGGGCGGCAGCGGTCCAACGGGCGGAGATGTGGGCGGCGAAGCCGGAGGGCTTGAGCCCCCGCCACCGCATGCAGCTGAGGACAAAGCCAGGGCTGCAAATAGCGAGGCACGGACAGCTTTGCGCATAGAATGCTCCAAGCCCCGTTTTGCGAACTAGCCCGAGATGTTGCGACGGAAAGCCCGACACGGCGCTTTTCCGTTGCACCTGAAAATTGTTCTCAATATATCAAGGCGATGAATACCGGGTCGCTGACGACAGGCTTGGACAGGCTGCCAAAAGGCAGGATCGCGCGCGTTTCGGGCTTCACTGATGGCGACGAACGTCTGGTCGCCAAGCTCCGCGAGATCGGCTTTGCCGAAGGCGATGAAGTCGAACTTCTCGGCAGGGGTTGGCTCGGTGGAGCGCCGCTGTCGATCCGTCTCAATCGTACCGTGATCGCTCTGCGCAAGGGCGAAGCCGCGCTCGTGCAGGTGGAGTTGGTCTCGTGAACGCAACGACCATGCGTCTCGCCCTGGTGGGCGCTCCCAACAGCGGCAAGACAACACTCTTTAACGGCCTGACAGGCGGCCTCGCCAAGACGGCCAACTATGCCGGCACGACGGTCGAGACGCGCACCGGCAAGTTCGACACGCCCGGCGGCGCCAACATTACGCTGATTGACCTTCCCGGCATCTATGGCCTTGAGGCTCGCTCCACCGACGAACGCGTCGCCGTTGAATCCATCCGCGGCCAACGGGGCGAACCGTCTCCGGACGCGCTGCTCCTTGTCGCCGACGCGGCCAACCTGCGCACCCACCTGCACACCATCCTGCAGATGAAGTCGCTGGGCCTGCCCGTGATCGTGTCGCTGAACATGATCGACCTCGCCGAACGCGATGGCGTCAAGATTGATGTACCCAAGCTCGCCCAACTTCTCGGCGTTCCGGTGGTCGCCACCCGCGCCACCCGCAAGGCAGGGCGCGATGCGCTGATCGCCAAGATCGACGAAGTCCTCAAGACGATGCCGTCGAACGCTGTCGTAAAGGATCAAGCGCACGACCTACGTGCGCTACAGCGCGAAGCCCGCCGCATCGCCGATGAGACCATGGTCGAGCCCGCGATGAACAAGTTCACGCGCAACCTCGATGCGATCCTGCTTCATCCCGTGGCGGGCGTGTTGGTGCTGGCAGCTGTGCTGTTCATCGTGTTCCAGTCGGTGTTCGCCTGGGCGACGCCGCTGATGGACGGCATCGAAGCCTTCTTCGCCTGGCTGCAGGAGACGGTGTCTCCCATGATCTCAAACCCCATTCTCAACGGGCTAGTGGTCGACGCAGCAATCAACGGCGTTGGCTCGGTGATCGTCTTCCTGCCGCAGATCGTGATCCTGTTCGGCTTCATTCTGTTCCTCGAAGCTTCGGGATATATGGCCCGCGCCGCCTTCCTGATGGATGAGCTGATGCTGCGCGTCGGCCTGAATGGCCGCGCTTTCATTCCGCTCTTATCCAGCTTCGCCTGCGCCATTCCAGGCATCATGGCCGCCCGTACCATCGAAGAAGAGCGCGATCGTCTGACAACCATCATGGTCGCACCCCTGATGACCTGTTCGGCGCGCCTGCCTGTCTACACGCTGCTGATCGGCATCTTCATTCCACAGACCATGGTGGGCCCGTTCAACATGCAGGGCCTCGTCCTGTTCGGCCTCTACGTGCTCGGCGTAGTCAGCGCGGTGCTGGTCGCCTTTATCCTGAAGCGCACAGCCACCAAGGGCCCGAGCCAGCCGCTGATCATGGAACTGCCCACCTACAAGCTGCCGGTCTGGCGCGACTACTTCCTGGGTCTCGCTCAGAAAGCATGGGCCTTCCTGAAGCGCGCCGGGACGATCATTTTCGGGACGACGGTGGCCCTCTGGATTCTGGCCTACTTCCCGAACAACGGGGCCGGTCTGGAAGGCAGCTATGCCGGCATGATCGGCGGCTTCCTGCAGCCGATTTTCCGTCCCATCGGCTTCAATCTTGAAATGACGGTCGCGCTCGTGCCCGGCATGGCGGCGCGCGAGGCGGCTGTGTCATCGCTCGGTCTGATCTATGCGCTGGGCGAAGTCGATGAAACGTCCCAGGCGCTGCAAACCGTGTTGGCCGCCCAGTGGACCCTGCCGATGGCGCTCAGCTTCATCGCCTGGTACGTTTACGCGCCTCAGTGCTTTGCAACACTGGCCACCGTCCGCCGCGAGACCAATTCGTGGAAATGGACCGGCTTCATGTTCGCCTACCTGATCGGGTTGGCCTACGTCGCTTCGTTCATCACCTTCAACGTCGCCAAGATGGCCGGCCTCTAGCGGCCCGCACTTGAACTACTGAGGGCAAGATGGCTTCCTGATCCTCTGGTCAGGAGCGCGCCATGCCGAAATTCAAGACCGCAATCCAGAAAGCCGAAGAGAAGAACGCCATGGGCATCGTCGTGCCCGAGGCGATCGTGGAAAAGCTGGCGTCCGGCAAAAGGCCAAAAGTGACGGTGACCCTCAAGGGCTACACCTACCGCAGCACGGTCGCTGTCATGGGCGGCCAGTACCTGCTGCCTCTCGCCAAGGAACATCGCGCCAAGGCCGGCATCGTCGACGACGAAAAGGTCGAGATCACGCTCGAGCTGGACACGGCGCCTCGCGAAGTCGAAGTACCGAAGGATCTAGCCGCAGCCCTCAAGAAAGCCGGCCTGACGAAAGACTTCGCCGCGCTGGCCTACACCCACCGCAAGGAACACGTCCGCGCGGTGGAAGAAGCCAAAGCCCCCGAAACCCGCCTGCGCCGGATCGAGAAGGCCGTCGCGATGGTTGAAGCCAAGAAGAAGTAGCGGCCGAAGCCGCTACTCCGCCGCCTTCAGCGTCGTCGTCTCCGGCGTCCACTTCAGGCGCGGTGAGCGAGCCGCGCGCGTTTCGTCCAGGCGTTTCGCCGGCGCGAGATGCGGTGCAGATTTCAGCGACGGGTCCTTCTGCGTCGCCCGGCGCGCGATAGACGCCAGCGCATCACAGAACCGGTCCAGCTCCGCCTTCGACTCCGTCTCCGTCGGCTCGATCAGCATCGCGCCATGCACCACCAGCGGGAAGTACATCGTCATCGGGTGATAGCCCTCGTCGATGAGGCCCTTGGCGATGTCGATCGTCTCGACGCCCGTGTCCTTCAGGAACGCATCCGAGAACAACGCCTCGTGCATGCAATAGCCGGCAAACGCCGGGCTCAACAGCGGCTTGAGGCGCGCAAGGATATAGTTCGCATTCAGCACCGCGTCTTCCGCCACCTGGCGCAGGCCATCGGCGCCATGGCTCAGTATGTAGGCGAGGGCGCGCGTGAACATGCCCATCTGGCCGTGGAAGGCGCACATACGGCCGAACGAATCCGGCGCTTCATCATGGTGTTCCACAAAGCGCAGGCCATCCGCCGTCTTCACGATGAACGGCACCGGCGCAAACTTCGCCAGACGCTCCGACAGAACGGTCGGGCCCGAACCCGGACCACCACCGCCGTGCGGCGTGGAGAAGGTCTTGTGCAGGTTGATATGCATCGCATCAACGCCCAGATCGCCCGGACGCACCCGGCCGACGATCGCGTTGAAGTTCGCGCCATCGCAATAGAAGTAGCCGCCCGCCGCATGGATCAGGTCGGCGATTTCCTTGATGTCGCGCTCGAACAGGCCGCACGTGTTCGGGTTGGTCAGCATGATGCCGGCCACGTCCGATGAATCCACCAGCTTGGCCTTCAGTGCATCCATATCGACACGCCCGTCCGCCGCCGCCGGGATCTCGTCCACGGTGAAGCCGCACTGCGCCGCCGTCGCCGGGTTGGTGCCGTGCGAGGATTCCGGCGCCAGAACGCGCTTGCGATGGCCCTCGCCCTTGGCGATCAATGCCGCGCGGATCGCCAGCATGCCCGCCAGCTCGCCATGCGCGCCGGCCTTCGGGCTCATCGCCACCGCCGGCATGTTGGTCAGCGTCATCAGCCAGTCGGCCAACTCGTTGATCACTTCCAGCGCGCCTTGCACGGTGGATTGCGGCTGCATCGGGTGCACATCGGAAAAGCCCGGCAGACGCGCAACTTTCTCGTTGAGGCGCGGGTTATGTTTCATCGTGCACGAACCCAGCGGGAACAGGCCAAGGTCGATCGCATAGTTGCGCTGAGACAGGCGCACATAATGGCGCACCGCTTCCGGCTCAGTCAGGCCGGGCAGGTTGCTCCCCTTCGCGCGCGTCACGCCGCCCAGCCGGTTCGCCGTGCCCTTCGGCTTCAGCAGGTCAACGCCCGTCTTGTCGGTCGAACCGATCTCGAAGATCAGCCCCTCGGCCTGCAACAGGCCCTTCGAGCCCGAAACCGAATGCAGAGTCTGCTCGCCATCAATGGCGCTGACCGAGGTGGGGCGGCCGGTTGAGTTCATGGTCATTAGAGCACCTTCGCCAGAGCGGCGGCATAAGCCTTGATATCTTCAGCCGTCGCGCACTCGGTCGCGGCAGCAACGATGACGTTGTCGAAGCCAGCGCCCGGGAACAGGCGCGAAGCCCTCACGCCGCCGATCACATCTTGGCTTTCCAGCGCCGCCAGAACTGCATCCGCCGGCTTCGTCGTCTCGAACGCGATCTCGTTAAAGTAGCGCGTCGTCAGAACCTTCACGCCCTTCACCGCGCCCAGCGCATCCGCCAGATCGCACGCCGCTTCATGGTTCAGCGTCGCCAGCTGCGTCAGACCCTTGTCGCCCAGCAGCGTCATGTGCGCCGAGAAAGCCAGCATGCACAGGCCGGAGTTGGTGCAGATGTTCGACGTCGCCTTGTCGCGGCGGATATGCTGCTCGCGCGTCGACAGTGTCAGCACGAAGCCGCGCTTGCCATCGGCATCCACCGTCTCGCCGCACAGGCGCCCCGGCATCTGCCGCATGAACTTCGACTTGCAGGTGAACAGCCCGACATACGGCCCGCCAAAGCCCAGCGGCACGCCGATCGACTGGCCCTCGCCCACGGCAATGTCCGCGCCCATCTCGCCCGGCGTCTTCACCAGACCCAACGACACCACCTCGGTAAACACAGTCACCAGCAGCGCGCCCTTGGCATGCGCCGCATCGCCCACCGGCGTCAGGTCGGTCAGCGTGCCGAACACGTTCGGCGTCTGCCCGATCACGCAGGCAACGCTATCGTCCACATTCTTAGAAAGCTCCAGCTCGCCATCAACAGCCGGCGCCAGCTGGATCACCTTGATCCCCGCCGCCTCGCACAGCGTGCGCGTCGTGTCGGCATAGTGCGGATGCAGTCCGCCCGACATCACCACCGTATTCCGCTTCGTCACGCGGCACGCCATCACGGCCGCCTCTGCGCAAGCGGTCGATCCGTCATACATCGAGGCGTTCGCCACCTCCATGCCGGTCAGCGCCGCCACCTGCGTCTGGAACTCGAACATCGTCTGCAGCGTGCCCTGCGCGATCTCGGGCTGGTAAGGCGTGTAAGTCGTCAGGAATTCCGAACGCTGGATGATGTGATCCACGCTCGCAGGAATGTGGTGCTTGTAGGCGCCGCAACCGACAAAGAACGGTCCATCAGAAGCCGCGCGGTTCTTCGCCGCCAGCTTGGTCATGTGTCGCTCGACCTGCATCTCGCCCTGATGGTTCGGCAGCCCCGCCACCGGCCCCTTCAGTCGCGCCGAAACCGGCACGTCGCCATAGAAGTCGTCCACCGACTTCGCGCCGATCGTCTTCAACATCTCCGCGCGGTCATCCGCGGTGAGGGGCAGGTAGCGCATGTCTATGCTTCCCTAGTCATTATGGCTTGATCATTTCGGCCGCGACTTGTCGCGCGGATGGATCGGTTGAATGCGTAAGTCCGTTGAGTACGCCTGCGCGATCGCCCTCGGACTTGTTCTGCGAAAGCTTGCGAACGCCCTCGATGCCGTCGATCGCCATGCGAATGCCGCTGATCCCGTTCACCAGCTTGGCGACATAATCCGCCGGCGCGTCGGAAACCGCCCACGGCGCAGCACTCGGCTGCTCCATCACATCGGTCATCCGCGCGATCTGCGCCTGCAGGCTCTCGGCGTCGTTGAACGCCACGGCCTCGCCAGTCACCTCGACCGACACATAGTTCCAGGTCGGAACCACCTTCCCGTGCTCGCGCTTCGACAGATAGAAGGACGGCGTCACATAGGCGTCGGCGCCATGGAAGATCGCCAGCGCCCGCGCGCCCGACGCAACAAGCGCCGCCACCGGATTGTGTCGCGCCAGATGGCACTCCAGCTCCACTGGCTTGCCCTCCGCATCGCGGTTCAGCAGCATCGGCGCATACGCCGCCTGCGGCCCATTCGGCCCGGACACGACCAGCGTGGCGAAATGGCGGGCTTCAATGAAAGCCGCCATCGCCTCGCTGTCGTCCATGCGGAAATGAGCCGGAGCGTGCATCGACGTTATTGTTCCGCGCAGAACTTGTCGTAAGCGGCCTTGTCCATCAGGCCCGACAACTCGCCCGCGTTCGACAATTTCAGCTTCACGAACCAGCCGGCGCCTTCCGGATCGGCGTTCACGGTCGCCGGATCGTCAACGATCGAAGCGTTGGCTTCCACCACATCGCCTGACACCGGCGCATAGACGTCGGAAGCGGCCTTCACCGACTCCACCACGGCCATGTCGCCTTCCTTCTTCACCTTCTTGCCTGCGTCCGGCAGCTCGACAAACACCACATCGCCCAGCTTCTCGGCGGCGAACTTGGTGATGCCCACAGTGCCAACGTCACCCTCGACGCTGATCCACTCATGCTCGGCTGTGTAATAGGTCGTCATCGTGAACCCTCTTAGCGTTTATATTTTGCAGGAACGAACGGCATGGCGGCGATCTCGGCCTCTAGCGCCTTGCCACGCACGATCAACTTCACCGGCGTACCGATCTTGGCATAGCTCGTGTCGACATAGCCCTGCGCCACAGGCCCATTCACGCTCGGCCCAAATCCGCCCGACGTGACAACGCCGATCACCTGGCCATCCGCACTCTGGATCTCCGTGCCTTCGCGGGCAGGCGCACGACCCGTCGGCTTGATGCCCACGCGCTTGGACGGCACGCCATTCTTGAGTTCACCCAGAATGCGCTGTGCGCCCGGAAAGTCGCCACGCTCGCGGCGCGGCTTGGAAATCATCCACGACAGCGAAGCCGCCACCGGCGTCTTGGTGGTGTCGATATCATGCCCATAAAGGCACATGCCGCCCTCAAGGCGCAGCGAGTCCCGCGCGCCCAGCCCGATCGGCTTCACGCGTGCATCCGCCAGCAGCTTCTCGGCAAACGCCGCGCCATGCTCGGCCGGAACAAGGATCTCGAAACCGTCCTCGCCCGTATAGCCGCAGCGCGTCACAACCATGCGACCGAACTCTTTGTGCTCGACCTGGATGAAATTCATAAAGGTCAGCGCAACCGCTTCCGGAATGATCCCCGCAACCACCGCCTCGGCTTCCGGCCCCTGCAGCGCAATCAGCGCACGATCATCCGCCCGGCGCAGCGTCGCTTCGGCGCCAGCCGTCTTCTGGATCAGCGCAAAGTCATTGTCCTTCGTCCCAGCGTTCACGACGATATACAGCGCGCCCTGCATCGCCGGATCAGCCGGACGCCCGATCATCAGGTCGTCGATAATCCCGCCATCCTCGTTCAGCAGAACCGTCAGCTGAACCTTGCCCGGCGCCAGCCCGGCAATGTCGGAGGGAACCAGCCGCTCCACGATCGCCGCCACCTTCCGGTGCGCCTCATCCCCACCACCCAGCTCGGGCAGCGCCAGGAAGCTCGGCCCCATGTGCGAAACGTCGAACAGCCCGGCATGCGCCCGCGTCCAGTTGTGCTCCGCCATGATCCCTTCGGGATACTGGATCGGCATGTCATAGCCGCCAAACTCGACCATGCGGCCGCCCAGCTTCACATGCAGCGCATGCAGCGGCGTTTTCATCAGGGGCATATTCGAGGGTTCAGACATTCCAACTCCGACAGGTCCGCGTCGTCGCTCGCGCGACTTCGCCCCCGCTGTCGGATGTGCCTGAGAGATTCACGCTTCATCGGCCCAAGGACCAAAGTGCGCTTACTCCGTCGGCGGCAGGCCGCCTGCTATGCAGGCCCTGCGCTTTCCAGCGATGTCGTCACTCCCGCGGTCCTTTTGCCTGAGCGTTTCCGGGGCGGTTGCGCCTTCGGCGGCTGCCCACCCTTCCAAGTAGGAATGTGGGTGCAGCTCTCTCCCGCGGGGATGTATCGACCTGACCGTCTGACAGCGCCTCCCGGCGGAACCAGACGTCACGGCCATCTGCCCTTAGCCCACGCAACCCGTCAATGGCGGCGCTGTCGCAAGGCTGGGGATGCTTTGAATCAGGTCAGTTTGCCGTCATCCCGCCGTCCACCACCACTTCAGAGCCGGTCATGAATGACGAGGCGTCCGACGCGAGGAATAGAACCGCATTCGCAATGTCCGTGTCCTTGCCCACCCGGCCCAGCGGGTGGCGCTTCGCCATGCGGGCTTTCTCGGTCTCGGCGTCCGTACCGGCTGCTTTGGAGATGACCGCAATCGCCCCGTCCATCATCGGGGTATCGATGATGCCGGGATGCACCGAGTTGACCCGGATTTTCAGCTTCTGCTCAGCGCACTCGATCGCCGCGCCCTTGGTCATCAGGCGTACTGCGCCCTTCGATGCGTTATAGGCAAGCGTATTGGCCGACCCGATCAGTCCCGCCACCGACGAGATATTGATGATCGACCCGCCGCCTTCCCATTTCTGCGACCGCTCGGCGATCGCCGGAATGCCGTACTTCAGGCCGAGGAACACGCCGTCCACATTCACGGCCTGCATCTGCTTGAACGCTTCCAGCGTCGTCATCGAAATCGGGCGCACCCAGAAAACCCCGGCATTGTTCACCAGAATATCCAGTCCGCCGAAAGTCTTCTTGGTGAAGTCGATGGCGTTGGCCCAATCCGCCTCGCTGGTCACATCGTGCTTCACATAGGCGCCGCCGATCGACTTGGCCGTCTCATTGCCATCGCCAATATCGCTGATCACCACCTTCGCGCCTTCGCCCGCAAGCGCCCGCGCCGCCGCTGCGCCAAGGCCCCGCGCGCCGCCCGTCACCAGCGCAACCCGTCCTTCAAGCTTCGTCATGCTCATCTCCGTTATCTCAAATACCCAGCCGCGCCGCAGCGCGCTCAGCCGCCTGACGGGCAGGCGTGTCCATCGACGCCCGCCGCGCCCGCATCGCGCTCACCATCTCCGGCCCAGCCTCTTCCGGCGTTCCCGCACGCAGCGGAGGCGCAGGCGCATACTCAATCGTCAGCTGCACCCGCTCAGCCGTAGCCCGATCAATCATCCGCTCGATCAGCGTCAGCCCGAAATCAATCCCCGCCGTCACGCCGCCGCCCGTCATCCGGTTGCGATCTTCGACAACACGATCCGCCGACATCGTCGCGCCCATGATCGGCAGCAGATCCCGCACCGCCCAATGCGACGTCGCCCGATAGCCCTTCAGCAATCCCGCTGCGCCCAGCACCAGGCTACCCGTACAAACGCTGGTTACCCACTTCGCGCTCGCGCCCTTGGCCGCAACGAACGCCAGCGTCGCATCGTCGTTCATGCACGCAACCGTGCCCATGATCCCGCCCGGCACGAACAACACGTCCGGCGTCGCCGCATACGTCGCAAACGTCGTCGTCGGCGCAATCGCCACGCCAACATCTGTCATCACCGGACGCTCGTCCTTGCCCACCAGATCAATGTCATAGCCCGCGATCTTCAGCGCCGTCTGTGGTCCCACCAGATCCAGCAACACCATCTGCGGATAGACCAGCATCGCCACCCGAGGCCGTCCACCGGCAGGCGCGGGCGGCGTCATGTCGTGCATCGGCCCCATGTGCGGCCCCATGTGCGGCTCGGCAGAGCCCGCAGGGCTCGCGCACCCCTGCGCCGCCACCAGCGCAGCGCCGATCCCGAGGCCGCCAAGAATATTCCGGCGGTTCAGCCCGCCATCCGAAGGTGTATCTGGCATCGGTTGCTACAGCCCCTTCAGCCAGTCGATCAGCAGCCGGTTCGTCTCTTCCGGCTTCTCCTGCTGGTTCCAGTGGCCCGCACCCTCGATCGCGTGGAAGCCGCGCAGGTCCGCAAAGTGGTTGCGCATCCTCGTCTCCACATCGCGGCCGAACATGCGGATTCCCACATCCTTCGATCCCGCCATGAACAGCGCCGGCTGCTGGATCTTCTGCCCGGCATAGCGCGAAGCCACCGCATAATCGCGATGGAAGTTGCGATAGCGGTTCAGCGGCCCGCGGAAGCCCGATTCCTCGAACTCCGTCACCAGATAGTCGATGTCCTTGTCCGACAGCCATGCCGGGAACTGTCCGGGATCGTTCATGCCCAGCAGGAACGGCTCGCCATGCTTCTTGCCCACCGGCCAACCTCCCGGCGGCACATCGCCCGACCACGCATAGTAAACCCGCCGGATCGTATCCCGTACATCGGCTTCAAGCTCGGCCTCGGCCACGCCCTCGTTCTGGAAATAGACCATGTAAAAGAAATGGCCGTTCTCCGTGTACATCTTGCGCGACACGTCGATCAGCGGCGCCGAGCCATGGCCCATGTGCGGGATCGACATGCCGCACACCGCTGTAAAGCGCTGCGTATCCATCAGCGCCGTGTTCCACACGATCGGCGCGCCCCAGTCATGCCCCACCAGAATGGCCTTGCCGCCGCCCAGCTCATCCGCCACCGCCTGGTTGTCGGCAACGATGCTGGCCATGTCGTAGGCCTCAACGGGGTAGGGTTTGGACGACCCGCCATATCCGCGCACGTCAATCGCCGCCGCCGTGAACCCCGCCTGCGCGATCGGCTCCAGCTGATGCCGCCACGAATACCAGCTCTCCGGAAAGCCATGGACCATCAGGACCAGCGGCCCCGATCCCATCACAGCTACGCGAACGGACTGATCCCCGGACTGGACGTAACGGAACTCATGGGCCATATATCAGGCTCCTTTCGGCGACCGTATGTATCGGTTGCGCTAACGGGAACTACGCCGGGCTACCCGCTCAATCAATCGGGGCCTGGGCCGTTCTCACCTTAACCATGCCGGCGCGTGGGCCAACAGGCCCGGAGCGAGTTCGGCAAAAGGCTGCGCAATCGCTTTACGGCAGGGAAACCCCTCCAGTGTAAGGCTTCAGCGCGATTTCCCGCCGCAAGCGGGGCGTTAGGAGAGTTTCGTGATCCTGACCATGATGAAGGGCAAGCTCCACCGGGCTGCCGTCACCCAATGCGACCTTCACTATGAAGGCTCGTGCTCCATCGACATGGATCTCCTCGAACAGGCCGGCATCCTGCCGCACGAGCAGATCGATATCTGGAACGTCACCAACGGCGCGCGCATCACCACCTATGCGATCGAAGCGCCGCGTGGCTCCAGGACCATCGGCGTCAACGGCGCTGCTGCCCGTTTCTTCCAGGTGCAGGACCGCGTGATCATCGCGGCCTGGGCCCAGATGGACGAGCAGGCCGCCCGCCAGCACGCCCCCGCCGTCGTGAAGCTCAACGAGAAGAACGAAGTCATCACAGGCATCGCCTAGTAAGAATTGGCATCGCCTGACCAGAGCGATCTGACCAGAATTTCCTCCCCGGAAAGAGAAGCGCCGCCGGCTCATCACCGGCGGCGTTTTTAGTTCTCGGAGAAGCGCGAGCCTACTTCGTCAGCTCGAACACCACGTTCACCGTCTGCGTCAGCGTCACTTCGCCCGCTGCAACCGGCGTCGAGGCGGCAGCCTGATCCTGCTGCATCCGCATCGCCATCATCGGCACGGGCTGCGGGAAGTAGTCCTGCTCGCTGATCGTCACGATGCGCTTCACCTTGTAGCCGACCGCCTTGGCATACAGCTCGGCCCGCGCCGCCGCATCCTTGATGGCCGAGACGCGCGCCTCGTCCTGGAACTGCTCCGGCTTGTCGATTGAGAACGACACGCCGTTGATCGTGTTGCCGCCGCCCTTCACCACGGCGTCCAGCGTCTTGCCGAGCTGGTCGAGCTTGCGAACCTTGATGTTGAGCTGGTTCGACGCCTGATAGCCGGTGAGGCGCGGGCGCGCATTGTTCGGATACTCATAGACCGGGTTCAGCGACAGCTGACCCGTCTGCATGTCGCGATCGGCAATGCCCGCGGCCTTCACGGCGGCGAACACGCCATTCATCTTCTCGGCCTGTTGCTGCATGGCTTCAGCGGCCGTCTTCGCTTCCACCTGCACGCCAAGGCTGATCATCGCCACATCCGGCGCGTGATCGACCGTGCCTTTGCCGGTCAGTGTGATGGTGGTCTCAGGCTGGATCGTGCTCATGGGTGGCATTCCGGGTCCGGGCGGCATGGGAGGTTGTGCCATCGCCATCGGGGCTGTCGCGCAGCCCGCGAGGAGAGAGGCGGCGATCAGGGTAGGGGCAAGGCGTGTCATCGTGGGGACCTTTCTAGTGGTCATCGTCCATCTGGTAGCGGGGAGTATAGCGGACGTGTAACGGATTCCTCAGCCCAAATGGGGCGCGCCTGTGGCGCGGCAAGTGCGAACTGGCGGCGCGGTGTGGCGGTCTGAGAACGTCCGCGCACAGTAGCGCAAAAGCCACGCTTCCGCTCGCGTGACGCTAAGTCATCGGATATTGAGCCAGCGCGCTAAAGCAGCAGCGCGTTCAATCCGAAGTAAGCGCCCACAATCGCCAGCGTGATCAGCATGATCCGCGCAAGGTCACGCTCCAGTCGCATCTCCCGTTCGCGCCGCAGCCGTCCCTGCAATCCCTCCAGCTCCGGCGTCGTCTCGATATAGTGGTCCGACCGGAAGGCGATCAGCGGCTTCGATATGATCAGCGCCAGCACCGCACCAATCACCAGTATGCCCACCAGCAGATACCCGCACACGAATGCTGTAAGCCCCCACACCATCCCGCCCAGCCAGTCGAACTTCTCGCCCGGCCGCTGCATTGCCTTGGTCATCATGCCCATGCCTGCAAACGATAATATCTGCAGGTCGATCAGCGGCGGAGCAGGCGGCAACGACACAGCGAAAAGCGGCGCATGCACCACATGCGAGATCGCATCAGACAGCGACCGGTAACCGTCCACCAGCTGCGTAATCTCCCCGGCCACGGGAACGTCGAACTGCCGCTGCAACAGGCTGATGATCGCCGGCACGCTCAGCAGGATGCTGACCATGTACAGCAGGTGGTCGCTTCGCTTGACGGCCATGTCCCCGGTCATGGCTGGACTTTACCACGGGAAACCCGCCGGCGGTGAAATTCGCGCTGGCGCTCCGCCCGGGGACATGGTGGAGAAGATGCATATCATTGATGGGAGAGACGCGTGGCTGACCTCGAACGCGAAAATGAACTGAACGACCTCCGCATGTCGGAGAAGGGCCGTCCGCTGTATGAGGCGGTCAAGCGCCACATCGCCGAAAACGTTGCCCCGATCCTCGAAGAGTTCGACGAGCTCGACAACCACAAGACCGACCGCTGGTCGTGGCACCCCCGCCAGCTCGAATTGCTCGACGGCGCCAAGAAGAAAGCCAAGGCCGCCGGCCTCTGGAACTTCTTCCTGCCCAACGCGGAAACCGGCGAAGGCCTCTCGAACCTCGACTACGCCTACATCGCCGCCGAACTCGGCAAATACCACCTCGCTTCGGAATCGCTGAACTGCTCGGCGCCCGACACCGGCAACATGGAAGTGCTCGAACGCGTCGGCACGCCGGAACAGAAAAAGAAATGGCTCGAGCCGCTTCTCAACGGAGAGATCCGCTCCGCCTACGCCATGACCGAGCCGAACGTCGCCTCGTCGGACGCGAAGAACATCTCCACCTCCGCCGTGCTCGAAGGCAATGAGTGGGTCATCAACGGCGAGAAGTACTACATCTCCAACGCTGGCGACCCGCGCTGCAAGATCATGATCACCATGGTCAAGACCAGCCCGGACGCCCCGACCCACCTCCAGCAGTCGCAGATCCTCGTCCCCATGGACACGCCCGGCGTGAAGGTCCTCGGGCCGATGCACGTCTTCGGCGCCGACCATGCCCCGCGCGGCCACATGCACATCAAGTTCACCAACGTGCGCGTGCCCAAGGAAAACATCCTGCTCGGCGAAGGCCGCGGCTTCGAGATCAGCCAGGTCCGCCTCGGGCCGGGCCGCATCCACCACTGCATGCGCACCATCGGCAAGGCGGAAGCCGCCCTGGAAATGATGATCAAGCGCGGCCTCTCGCGTGAAGCCTTCGGCCAGCCGCTCATCAAGCTCGGCAAGAACCCGGAAGTCGTCTCCCGCGCCCGCTACGACATCGAACAGATGCGCCTGATGGTTCTGAAAGCCGCCAAGGCGATGGACGTCCTCGGCAACAAGGAAGCCCGCGTCTGGGTCTCGATGGTCAAGTCGATGATCCCGGAAATCACCTGCCGCATCATCGACGAGGCGATCCAGGTCCACGGCGCCACCGGCATCTCGCAATGGACGCCGCTCGCCGAACTCTACGCCGACGTCCGCCACCTCCGCTTCGCGGACGGCCCGGACGAAGTCCACCACATGGTCGTCGGCCGCCACGAGATCAAGAAGTACGAGCCGGGCCGCAACGCCCCGTAAGCGCTTCTGATCGCTGAAACAGAACGGGCCGGTGGCATCAACCACCGGCCCGTTTTCGTTCAACCTGCGCGAGCCTCACTTCGGCACTTCAAACACCCAGATCTGCGCCGTCCGCATGGTCGGGTTCTTGATCTCCGGCATCATGTTGACGAAGTTCGTCGTCCGCACCCCGCCGCTCCCCGTCACCACCGCGATATACTGCCGCCCGTTCACCTCATAGCTGATGGGGTTGGAGTTCGGCACATCGCCAAGCCGCGTGCTCCACAACCGCTTTCCCGTCTTGTCATCGTAAGCCGAGAACGACCGGTCAATCGCCCCCGCAAACACCACCCCGCCAGCCGTCGGCAGCGTGCTCGTCATGATCGGCGCCCGCTCGCGCGTGATCCACACCGGCTTCTTGGTCGCCATGTCGACCGCCACCAGCCGCCCGTAATTCCCGTCGCTATCCGGCATCGGCCGAATATTCGTCCGCACCCCCGTCGACAACAGTCCGCGTTGTCCCGCAGGCAGCGGCACAAGATCCATGCACGCCTCAACCAGCGGCACAAACAGCAACCCGCTCGTCGGATTGAACCCCGAAGGATTGTAGTTCTTCGCGCCCCCCGCACTCGGACAGATGAACTTCGACTTGCCGTCCCCGGGGATCAGCTCCGGATCAACCGTCTTCTCGCCCGTCTTCGGATCAACCTTGGTGATGTAGTTCTGCATCCCGAGATCGAACGAGAACAGGTATTTCCCCGTCTTCGGATCAAGCGCGTCATGCATCGCCGCCTTGCCCGCCGTCACCAGCACGCGCCGCGCCGCCGCACCCTTGCCGACCGTCATGATCTGCCGCTCGTAAGCCCAGTCCAGATCCATCTGGTCGTTCTTCAGATGCTGGTAATGCCACACCAGCTTCCCCGTATCCGGGTTCAGCGCGATCGTGGCGTTCGTATACAGCGCATCATTGTTCGCCCCCGCCACCAGATTGCGCAAAGGCTTGGTGTCATAGGTCGGGGCAGGGCCGAAGAAGACGAGATTGGTCTCCTTGTCATAGCTCCCCGCCGTCCAGATCGTCCCGCCATTCCGGTCCGCATAGGCCATGTTGTTCCAGGTGTCGCCACCCGGTTCATCGGGCTTGGGAATGGTGTTGAACCGCCACGCCTCCGCGCCCGTTTTCGCATCCAGCGCCACGATGATCGGCTTGGGCCCACGCGTCCCGTAGATCACCTTGCCCTTCGCAATGATCGGCCCGCCCGACATGGTGAAGCCCGGACCCGGCCCTTTGTCCCACAACACGGCGCCGGTCTTCACGTCCAGCGCCACGATGTGCGCGTCAGACGTCGGCATGTAGAGCGTCGTCCCGAAGATCGCGATCGACTTCTTCGGCGTCGGCGTCACGTCCTTGGGCAAACGATACGTGTACTGCCACAGGATATCGCCCGTCACCGCGTCGATCGCTTGCACGATGTCCTTGAACGAATGCACGAACAGCACGCCGTCATGCACCAGCGGCGTCCCCTGGTTCGGCCCCGGCGACAGCGCCAGCGACCACGCCATCTGCATCTTGCCGACATTGGTCTTGTTGATCTGCTTCAGCGGGCTGAACCCCTGCGCATCCCGCGTCCGCCGCCAGTCGAGCCAGTCGGTGGAGGGCGGCTTCGCCAGCATCTCCTCCGTCACCGGCGTGATCTTCAGCAACGGACTCGGCCGCGCCGCAGGGTTCGGCGGCAGCTTCACGCCAGCCGCGATCATCCCGAGATTGGCCGTCGTCGTCGGCAGCATCATCGTCTTCTGCGCGCTCAGAGAGATCGGCGTCGCCGCCACGATCCCGTTCTTCGACAGCAGGTAGGCTAGCACATTCAGATACTCGTCCTGGCTCAGCGACCCCGGCTGTGCCGTCGGCATCGTGTCCGAGACATAGTGGAACAGGTCCTCGACGCTCTTGCCGCTCCACCGCTGCAGGAAGTCATCCCCGCGCAGCATCGGCCCGAACTCGCCATCGTCCAGACCTTCGCCATGGCACAGCACGCACCGCTTCTCGTATATCTTCTGTCCGGCAGCCGCCTGCTCGGCTGAATAGGAAGGGCTCTCCTGCGCACGCGCCGGCAGGGCCGCCGCCACCGCACACGCCGAGGCCAGCAAGGCCAGTTTCAATTGCTTCGCAATCCGCATCGTATGCGAGCGCATCAAGCGTCCCTCCCTCTACCTCAGGTGTGCATCACCCGTAGGCCTGCCCGACAGTCCAGGCACACGCCCTCTAGGCGCGTCACGAAGTAAGCATGCCCCCACATACCCCCGGCATCACGCTTCCGCGCGAAAATAGTGAGCCCCCGCCCCAAACCCGCAAGAGCGCTACGGAACGCAGGGTGCATCACCGATGCACCACGCCCAGCCTCGTCATTCCCGCGAAAGCAGGAACCCAGGGGCCAAACATACCGCTCAACCCGCCCCCCACCTGACCTCCCCCTTTCAGGGGGAGGAACCACGTTGCCAGAACTTACCTCTCAACGAAGAGCAATCACGCATCAGGGTCCCTCCCCCTGAAAGGGGGAGGACAGGCGGGGGTCGGCCAGCCAACCCCACCACCATCAGTTCATCGTCCCGCTCCTCCCGCCCCGGACGTGATCCGGGGCGGGAGGAGCGGTGATGGGCTGAAGTGTAGGATGGCGGTGGTGCAGAACTGTAGGACGGTGAAATCCCATCCCAAGCAATCTCAACGCCCTACACACCCAAACTGTAGGACAGAGCCTCCCAGAATCTACGGCGCCGAAAACCAGCATATACTGCAAACGCACCTGACGACGGGAGGTCTTGGAGACGTCCAGCTCAAGACGTCAGGGCGTTGGCCGGCGTGGCC
>Ga0116156_10000860_pt1 | contig 31199 bp, 35 predicted proteins | sample AD_UKC045_MetaG_FD_89891 | JGI IMG/M metagenome (GOLD analysis project Ga0116156, IMG submission 89891) | Active sludge microbial communities of municipal wastewater-treating anaerobic digesters from USA - AD_UKC045_MetaG | ecosystem: Engineered > Bioreactor > Anaerobic > Digestate | place: USA...
CCAGAAGCTGCTTGAAAAGGGCCGCATGCGCGGCTTTGTCACCGAGACTGAGCTCCTCTATCTTTTTCCCGAAGTGGAAGACTATGTCTATGACTATGACGTCTTTTTGGGCGATCTGCACCGTAACGGCATCCGCATCGCCGAGGACTCCGGCCGCATCTTGGATGTAGCCGAGAAGCTGCCGCCGGGCGAACCCCTGGGCGGGCACAAGGACAAGCAGCAGGCGTCCGCCATTGTCGATTTGTCCAAACTGAGCGCCGACTCCATCCAGATGTATCTCAAGGAAATCGGCAAGGTGCCGCTCCTTTCAGGAGATGAGGAAGTGGAGCTGGCCAAGCGCAAGGAGAAAGGCGACAAGGAAGCGGAGAAGAAGATCATCGAGGCCAACCTGCGCCTGGTCGTTTCCATCGCCAAGAAATTCGCCGGGGCCAAGGGTATGAGCCTGCTCGACCTTATTCAAGAGGGCAACATCGGCCTGTTCCGGGCGGTGGAGAAGTTCGAATACCGCAAGGGCTATAAATTCTCCACCTATGCCACCTGGTGGATACGCCAGGCCATTACCCGAGCCCTGGCCGACCAGTCCCGGACAATCCGCATCCCGGTGCATATGGTGGAGACTATCAACAAGTTCCAGCAGATCCAGCGCAACCTCATCCAGGAGCTGGGCCGCGAGCCCTTAGCCGAGGAAATCGCTTCGGAAATGGGCGAGGAAATAGAGAAAGTCAGGTACATCATGAAGATCTCTCAGGACACCATTTCGCTGGAGACGACCATCGGCGATGACGAGGAGGACTCTACTTTAGAAGACTTCATTGAGGACGTCAAAAATGTCACGCCGGACAGGGCGGCGGCCCTCCAGCTCCTGCGCGACTACGTCAAGAACATCGTTGCCCAGCTTTCTCCCCGCGAGCAGAAGATTCTGGAAATGCGCTTCGGCCTGAGCGACGGCGTGGCCCATACTTTGGAAGAGGTGGGCAAGGAGTTTGAAGTCACCCGCGAGCGCATCAGGCAGATAGAGTCCAAGGCCCTGGAGAAGATCCGCAAGTTCAAGGGCCTGGAGAAGCTCCGCGACTACTAGCTATGGCTCAGGAAGAACTGAAGCATAACCTTAATCTTCTCAATCGCATCGCCGGATATTTCCGGCGCCGTCTGTCCGAGGTCAGGAACGAGCAGCGCCGTCTGCTCGGCCAGGCCTTAGCCGAGAAGGACAAGGAAGAGATAGAGAAATTGAGAGGAGAGATAAATAAGCAATAATATATGGCTACTAACATCGCCGAGCTGGACCAGGAGAAGGACGTCGCGGCCTTAGAGAAGGAGTCTGAGCCGAGAGGCCCGGAAACGATCGCAGATCTAGAGTCTGTCTCCGGACAGCTCAAGCAGGATTTGGAAAAGACTTTCCGCCAGGACAGCCTGGACATCGCCGCCCTGGAGAAAGCGGCCGGTCCGGAAGCGGCCCCGGCCGTGGCCGCCAGCCAGGAGCTGGAGAAGACCGCGGCTGAGCTCAAAGAAGAAGCCAGGATACGCCTGGATGCGGTCCTAGCCGCCTCTCAGGCAGCCTTTGAGAGCCTGAGTCCGGAAGAGAAGAAGCAGCTCCATACGACCTATCAGGAAATACCGGCTGAGGTGGCGACAGACAGGCTGAAGAAGATCCCGCCGGAGATGCAAGGCGCCCTCAAGGTCTGCGGCGAGGTCTTCCAGGACTGCGAATATCCCTGGGCGATGATCGGCTCCAACGCCCTAGTGCTCGAGGCCGAGACCGAGAAGTTGGGAGACGACTTGGATATTATTTTTGCCATCCAGGACTTCGACCAGGTCTATGAAAAGCTGGAAGCCCTGGAACAGGCAGGCACGGTCGAGCATCTCAAAGTGACCGAGATGAAGAACCTGGCCGGCCAGGCTAACGGCTGCTTCAAGCTTTCCGGCCAGATGAAGTCAGGCGAGAGGCTGATAGATTTCGAGGCCTTCGGCCAGAACATCGATCCGGAAAAAAACAAGAACGGCCTGGTCAATATCGGCTTGGACGAGCACCAGGTGAACGTCTACCAGATTCCCGACGCCAAGGGCGAGACGGCCGCCGTCAACATGATGGACAAGGCCGGGGTGGAGAAGCTGTATTTCCAGAATCTCCTCAACGAGTTCGGACTATATGACCTGGAGGGCTGGAATAACCGGGGCTTCTTAAACAGCAAAGCCATTCAGCGCATCGCCAATTTGCAGAATCTGGGAAATTCGCCGGAGAAGATAGTCGGCGCCCTGCCGGAAGTGGGGGTTAAGACAGAGAAGGCGGAGCAGGCCAAAGAAGTTATTTCTCACCTCTGGGAGGGGATAAAGGGCGGGGAATACAAAGGCCCCGGCCTGACCAGGACCCTGGGCGAGAAGCTGAACCTGCCGGATAACCGGTACCGGCCGGAGAAGGTGGTGGATTTCATCACCAAAGAGACCGGCGCCCAGATGAAGTCAATTTCCGAGATTGGCAAGCAGGCCGAGGCCATGGAGAAGGCGGCTGAGAACTCGCTTGATCCCAAGGCCCTGGCTGAATATGACGGCTTCCTCAAGGCCAAGATCGGGGAGGTGGCGGCTATTCGCGATAGGTATCAGGAATATCTAGGAATGACTAGCAGCCAGGACGCCGAAGCTGATTTCGCTCCCTATGCCGCCCTAATACGCCTCAAGGACTATTTCGCCCAGCCGGCCCTAGCTGACCTGGTGGTGAGAAAAATCCGGACTGAGGAGAAGCTCTTAGCTCTGGAGAACTAAATAAAATGTATGAATATGCAACAATTTGAAAACTTCCAGCCGCCAGTGAGCCAGGCTAAGCACGATGAGAACCTGGACGTCCTCAAGCGCCTCGGGGAAGAGAGACTAGCTAAGGAGCTGGCTGATTGCGGAGTCGTCGACCCTAAGAAACTGGCCGAGGAGATCCTGGAATCGCCGGAGAAAGAGAACTAGGCGTTATGGCTAAGCGCCGGATAGTCTTTCACAAGAACTTCACGCGGGACACCAGCCTCATCCTCCAGCAGCTCTGGCCGCTGTGCATGGAAGATGGTTTGAAAGAGCTGGCTCCGCCCAATCCTCACCGGCCGGCGGTGATTGATTATATAAATCAAGGCACCTGCGAGATCTGGGAAAATGATGAGGCGGTGGCTTTTATCCGCCGCCGTTTCAGGAGCTATTGCCGCAAGCAGCCTCAGCGTGCTTCGGCTTTTCTAAAGGATTATGCCAAGCAGGTGGAGGCAATGGAAAGGATCTGGAAAAAGAAGGCGCTCCCCAGTCTTGGCGCTTTGCAGAAGTTCATCTCCCTGGTCAGGGAGAATATGACCGGAGATCTCTTCATCCTTTATATGGCCGAGGAAAAAGGCATTCCTGAGAGCGTGCGGAAGCTAGCCTTTGAACTCAGAGACGGCGACCATTATTTTTCCGCCAGCAATCAGCTCTTTATCGCCACCCTCAAGCGGCTATATCCCAGGCTAGGCGCTTATGTGAGCGTGATCGGCCTGGATGATTTGGATAATATACCAAAGCTGGTCGAGCTCAAAAAACGTTTTAGAAACTATGTCTGCGTCGGCCGGAAGGGGAAGATAGAGACGCTTGAAGCCTATGCCAAACGCCATCGAGAATATGTTTTTGTCCGGGAGAAGGCGGATTTATCCAGAGGCAAAATAGTCGGCCAGACAGCCAGCCCGGGAAAAGCGGTTGGTAGGGCCAGGCTTGTCTATACGACTCATGATTTGAAAAAGGTCAAGCCGGGTGATATTCTGGTTTCGCCCATGACCACCGCCAACTTCATGCCGGCGATTTTGAAAGCCGCCGCCATCATTACCAACGAGGGCGGGGTCATCTGCCATGCGGCCATAGTTTCCCGCGAACTGAAGAAGCCCTGTCTCATTGCCACCAAGGCGGCTACGGAGTATTTCAAAGACGGGGAGAGGATAGAGGTTAATGCCTCAGCCGGCTGGGCGAGGAAGCTTTGATATGCAAGTCCCCACCAGACGCAGCGAGAGGCGGCCCCAGGCAAAGCCTGACCCCTATCTGACCGCTTCCAAGCTCAAAGAGATCAAGGAGAACCTGGAAAGGCTGAAGAGCCTGTCTAGGCCCAGGGCGGCTGAGGAAGTCAGGCGCCAGGCGCTTGACGGAGACTTTTCTGAGAATGCCGGCTACCAGCTGGCCAAGGGCCGGCTGAGAGGGATAAATAGGCGGATAGATGAGCTGGAGAAGCAGGTGAGGGAAGCTGTGGTTATTGAAGGCGGCCGCCGGAGCGGCCGGGTGGAGATAGGCAGCCGGGTGAAGCTGGCTATGGGAGGAAAAGAAAAGACATATACCATCTTGGGCTCGGCTGAGACTGATCCGGAGCGTCTCATCATTTCCCATCTTTCGCCTTTGGGAGCAGCTCTTTTATGCCGGGGAGTTAATGAGGAAATAAGCTTAATATTAGCCAAGAAAGAGGTGAAGGTGAAGATACTGGAAATCACTTAGGGAAGGGAAAAGTCATTGACATAATCGGCCTATCTGTTAGAATGTATCTAGAAAATGTTTTCGCAACATTTTTCTTATTTAAAACCAAATATTATTCCCGGGTAGCGCAGCGGTAGCGCAGTTGGCTGTGAATGCTTTAAAACGCAGCTTTCTCAAGTAATTGAGATCGAAGAACGAGGTGAATTGCTGGAAGCCTAAGACCCGTTATGGGTTATGGTAATCAGCAGCCAAGCCCTAATGTTTTAGGGAAGGTTCAGAGACTATCCCGCAAGGGAGTAGGGCCGTGTATGCGGCTCGAAGCGCCTCGCATCCGCCTTATGGCGGATGATGATATAGTCCGCCCCATTAGGAAATTAACGGACAAGCGTAACCAATTGGTCGTGGGTTCGAATCCCACCCCGGGAGCCATATGGGATGAGCAGAGCCAAAAGCTCTGCTTTTCTCTTTATTTACGGGCTTTTTTGTGAGTTCGAATATTGTTTTTTCATCCATTTTTTCTCCTGTTATCTCTGATACTCGGTCAAAGATCATTTTGAATGCTTTATGGTATGAAATCTCGGTTTTTTCGCCATTTATCTTGGTGTTCGAAAATAATAAGGACAAAAGCAGTCGTTTGTCATTGACCATGTTGTCATCGCTGGGATTTTTTAGATTGTAACGATTGGTGTAAATCCGCCACGCTTGTTTGGCAATCTCCAATATCGTTCCTCCCATTTCAAAATACTTGAGATTGGCATTCTGATGTTTATCCAGAGTGTTTTTAACTTCCTCTTGTTCGGCTTTGTATTGCGTGAATTTCTTTTGGTAGAAATCCTCGCTAATCTTTCCATCTATCTTGTCGTCATAGAGCTTATCAAGCCTTATGGTGACCATTTCATATCGGCGATTGAGCTCGCCGGTAGCCTTTTCTCGGAATTCTATTTCCTCGCCATGGCTTTCTTTTAAAGCCTCTTGAACCCAAGAGAGCATGTTTTCGGTTGCCTCAACGCCTTTAGGGTTTAAACCGCTGATTGTCTGAATCACTTGGATATCGATGTTTTCTTGTTTGACCCAGTCTCTTTGCTGGCAATTTTTGTAATGGTTGCAATGCCCATACCAATTGCCTTTGTGAACCTCCCAAGTTATCCGGCCACCGCATTCGGCACAGCGGAAGACATTTTTAAATAGAGAATTGTGTTTGTAGTATCTCGGCGTGCCGTTTGAATGCATTATCTCTTGGCATCGCATATATGATTCTTTGGTGATAAGTGGTTCGTGTCCGCCTTTGGTGATTTTATTATTCCAGCGATTCATGCCGTAATAAAATGGATCACCAAGAAGTTGGTGGACTCTTGAATGACTTACTTTATTTCCTCCCCGAGATCGCAATCCCTCTTGAAAAATAACATCAGCCAATTTCTTGGTTGAATATCGGTTTGAACCGTAAAGGTCAAACATCTTTTTAATAAGTGGTGCCTTGTCCGGATCAATGACATGGATTTTGTGGCCTTTTTCGCCGACAGTTTTGTATCCCAATGGCGGTTTACTTGGTAGCCAGCCTTGGAATAACTTTTCTTTTTGTCCTTTCTTTACATTTTCGGATAAAAGGCGGATGTAGTATTCGGCCGTGGCCACTTTGACTCGCCACATAAACCATTCATGCGACTTGGAATCTTTGTGCAGGACGCACCCTTCTTTTACCAGAATGATTTGATGTTTTTCATCGGCTAGTATCCATTCATCTATCACCGGCACATCGGCGAAGTTTCTGGTTAGGCGGTCGGTGGTTTCTACGAAGATCGTGTTGATCTTGGTCTTGGTCACATGTTCCATCATCTCGTGGAAAATCTTGCGTTGGATTTTGCCGGCCGCCGATTCTTGAATGGCAAAAACTTTTACCAGATCATAGCCGTTGCGTTCGGCTTGTTCTCGCAAAAGTTTTTCTTGAGCTGGCAGAGAATATCCGGAATCCTCCTGATCCTTGGAGGAGACACGGGCATAACCGACGGCTCGCATTGATTCATTTTCTTTTTGCATTGTCATAGTCATATTTGTTATTAATTTTATAAGTTCGAATGCGACCTTTGGTACCCAAGCACAACATACGCTATTTTTTCGGACAAGCTAAGCGTCAGTTGCCCACAGGCATTTATTCGTCAGTATCATCGTCTTTTTTCTCGATTCTTTTTGGTTTAACCTTTCCGGTTTCCGCCCAGTTGGTTATCATGTCAGTTGTTTCTTTGGAATAAAAATCTCTCGACAGTCGCAGTTTGATTTCGTAAGGGATAAGTTTCCAACGATCTTGAGGTGGTAATTCGTAGATGTCTTGGTTATCAAGCATGATGTTTTCTTTCGGCTTACCCTCGACTCTGTCCAAGATTTCTTTGATTGCAGCTAATTTCACGGCATCGTTGCTACTCCCCATTAAGGCCACAAGCATTTCGTTGGCCAAGCGAAAATTTTCCTCCCTGATTCTTGCTCCGGCTTTGCGAACTATTTCCATAGTCTCGGCGTGAATCTGATCCATTTCATTTTCATAGACGCAATAAGCTTTGTATAACCGGCCGTTTTCTTTGAACCAATCTTTTATGGTTTGCTCGTTGAATTTTGCAGGTCTACTTTTTTGAAACTTCTTTTTTAATGCATCGGCAATGCTTTGATAAGAATGGCCTTTATATTTAAGCTCAAAAGCCAATTTATGCCGTGCGGATAGATGTTTTATATCTGCCATAAAAAGTAGACTTAAGTAGACCTTTTCTTGCTGTCATTTACCACAATAATCACGGGTTTGTTCGTTATTCTTTCGATGATGTATTTTGTCGCCGACAATCTGATAGTTTCGTCATCACTGCTTAGAAGTGATACCAATGTCTCGGCCGCTTTGGTCAAGTTTTTCTTGAATATCTCCTCGGATTTTTCCAATGGAGTTTTTAGTTTTTGCATTTTTACTTTGCTCATAATTTTTGATTAATGATTAATTATTTTTTTGGAATCGACATCTTGTCGACTAATTTGGCTCTGGCCTCGGCCAAGAGTTTTAAATTCTTGGACCGAGCGATATTTTCTTTATAAATATCTTTAATTTCTTTAAATCCATTACCTTCTATAACTTCTGCATCTGAGGCGTTGTGCTTTGTGTGCCGTTCGGCTTTTGATGTTGATTGGTTTCCGTTCTGCGTCAGATGTAGAACGGACAGCAAGGTGATGCATCGGGGCTTGAATCTGGCATCCTCGCCCCGAGTTTTAGTTGTTGAGATGAACGCCCAAGCCTCAAGTTTGTTTAAGCACCTTTTGATCGTCCGCCAATCTTTCAATCCGGAATAGGTCAAAAGCATTTTATTTGGTGCGTCTATTGTCTGACTGGCTTTGTTGGAGGCAATCTCCGTCAAGGCCATGTAGATATTTCTCAGGTTGCGAAAATCATCGGTGCTTATTTGCTTATCCAGCCATTGCTGTCGCATATACCGCAAAGCCGGTTTGTCTTGATAGGCAAACGGCAATTCGCGGTAATCGCGGACCTTATGCTGGTTTGTTTGTTGGTTCTGATATTGGTTCATAAGGCACTAATAATTCTCGTCCGCTGGTGATATCCTCCCAGTAGAATCTGGACAAAGCGTCGTAGAAACTTACGAGGTTAAAGGCGATATCATGGAGTTCCTGATCGCTTACTTCCTGGCCGAAATCATTTTTGAGAATAGCCCGAAGTTTCTCCAGCGTTTCCGGTTTTAACTTCATAGCTGTTCATGCACATAGATTCTCGTTTTGGCTATTTTAATTTGGTTAAAGAAAGCTTGGGGTTCGACCTTTAGCTCTTGTTTCCAAAAAGCATCAAGCAATATTTCCAGTTTTTTGCTTGAGTTAAAGACAAAGAAGACTCTATGCGGATTAGTTCGATCCACGACCTCTAACGATTCGGGCATCAATAATAAAATCACCGCTATCAACGCCAGATCAGCGGTTTTGAAATGTTGTGTTTCCATATTGGCATTTCATGGTCATGTTTTTGCTCGATCCTCACACATGGTCATTGTGCCAATTATGCCGACCCTCTTTACATACTCTTTAGTCAACAAAAAAACGGCTTTTTATGCCGTTTGGACTGTGGTTATCAACAAGGGGCTTGAGAGGGGCTAAGCCTTTTTGAAAATTATGCCCGGATTTATTCGGTAGCCGTAATCCTGATAGCCGTCGATGAAATCAATTACTCCCAGTTTTTTCTCAATCTCTTTTCTTATTTTATAAACTGCACCCTCTATGGATTTTCTGGTTGATAATCCGGACAGTTTAATCAATTCCACAGTTGGTGTATAGCTCTTTTTCCCTAGCATTGCCAAAATCAATTTGCCTCGGCCGTTTTTTATTTCTATGCGGTGATAATGTTTTGCTTTTGGCTCACGATAGATTAAACCGTCCGCCGTGATGAATACTTCCACATGGCCTTTTTTCTTATTCTTTTCTTTTTCGGATTTGATTTCATCTCGCCAGTATTTGACCACTTCCTCAGCAATCTTTTTTCTTTCGTCTTGATTTCGCTTTTTGTATTCAGCATTTTCTTTGAGCAAGGACTCCACTTTTATTTTAAGCGAAGAGTTTTCCGATTCCGATTCAATGAGTCTGATATTTAGTTCCTTGATTGTATTTTGGGCAACAGTAAGTGGATCAAGTCCGGCATTAGCAAAGGCGTGCTCAACGGCCCTTTTGGTAGCATCAATAGAAAACCTCATCGTGGTGCTAAAACTCACGGTTTTTCTGATGTTGAATTTGTATGTGGCAGTCTTTGAGACCATTTTCATAGTCATAGTCATTTTTACCCTATGTGAGTATTATGACAAAAGACGGCGATTTTGACAATGAAGAGCAGAAGAGGTAAAATGATACTAACGACTAATTTAATTCTTATGAACGAAATTGAAAAACTTTTCACAATAGAAGAAATTGCCAAAATTTTAAGAGTACACACACGCACTGTCACCCGATATATTGAGTCAGGCAGATTAAAGGCATCTAAGCTTGGTGTTTGGCGTATCAAGCAATCCGATCTCAATGCTTTTTTAGATGAGACAAGCAATGTTAAGAATAAAAAGAAAAATTAGATTATGCCAAAGATAAAAGACATGCCCCAAATAGATCGCCCTCGAGAGAGGTTCCTTAAAAAAGGATCAGAAGCACTTTCAAAGAGTGATCTTTTGGCGATTCTATTAGGTAGTGGCATTAAAGGTAAAAATGTTAAACAGCTATCGGAACAAATCATTAAGAAATTTGGTAAGAATTTTTTAAATATCAAAGTCGATGACCTGTTAGAGGTTTCTGGTATTGGGCAAGCTAAGGCTCTACAGATTATTTCCGCTATTTCGTTAGTAAAAAGATTTTATGATGAAGAAAAAGGTGGCGATACGATCATAAAAAACCAACAGGATGTTTTATCTTTGACATATGATCTGCGAGATAAGAAAAAGGAATATTTAGTTTGTCTTTATCTTAACGCCAGAAACGCTTTGATAAAGAAAGAAATTATTAGCGTAGGTTTATTAGATAAAAGCCTTATACATCCGAGAGAAATCTTTCATCCGGCCGTAGAGCTTAACGCCGCCAGCATCATCTTGGTTCATAATCACCCCTCCGGAGATTCATCTCCCAGTACAAAAGATATCGAGGTGGTACAAAAAATATCGCAAGCTGGAGAGATAATGGGCATTGCTGTTATTGATTTTATTATCACAGCGGAAAACGGAAGCTGTAGCTTTTTTGAGAAATTAAGCAAAAATAAAAAGAGTTATGACTATGTGGCTGACGGCATACAGGGAACCCTGTTTGCCCTTTTAGAGCTTGAGAAACCAGCTTATGAAATAAGTGCCGAGAAAGTACAGGAGAATTATTTTTATATTCCGCAGGTGAAAAAGAATTATCTACAATTACAAAATCGCCGGTATATCGGTAGTAAGCATAAGCTTATTGAATGGATATTTTCCGTAATTAATAAGGAATGCGAAAAAGGCAATTCTTTTGCTGATATTTTTGCTGGGACCGGAGTGGTTTCGGCTGTTGCGGCCAGACATTACGATGAAATCATTCTTAACGATTTTTTGCATTCTAACTATGCAATTTATCAAGCCTTTTTTGGCAACGGAGAATGGGACAAAAATAAGATTGAAAATATCATCAAAGATTACAACAACATTGACGGCAGTGATTTAGAGAACAATTATTTTTCTACCAATTTTGGCGGTAAATATTTTAGCCACAACTCGGCTAAGATTATAGGGTTTATTAGAGAAACCATAGAGGAAAATAGAAAGAACCTATCGGATAAGGAATATTATATTCTTATTGCTTCGTTGTTGTATTCAATCGATAAGGTTGCCAATACGGTTGGCCACTATGATGCCTATTTCAAAAAAGAACATGTTGAGGACGGATTTTTTATGAGACCTATTGATCCGATTGAAGTAAAAAATGTCACAATTTTCAAGGAAGACACAAACCTGTTAGCTAAAAAAATTAAAGCTGACATTGTTTATATCGATCCACCTTATAATTCAAGACAGTACAGTCGTTTCTACCATGTCCTAGAAACTTTAACGAAATGGGATAAGCCAGAGTTGTTTGGCACTGCTCTAAAGCCTCAGGAGGAGAATATGAGTGATTATTGCCGTGTCCAAGCAAAAGATAGACTTGCCGAATTAGTAAAAGATTTGAATGCCAAGTATTTAGTCGTGTCTTATAACAATACTTACGATTCAAAAAGTAATTCATCAAAGAATAAAATTACTCTGCAACAGATCAAGGATATTTTATCGGCAAAGGGAAAAACAAAAGTTTTTGAAAAAGACTACAGACATTTCAACGCCGGTAATACCGATTTCAAAAACCATAAAGAGTATTTATTTGTAACCACCGTAAACCATGCAAAATAAAATCAAAAGATCTCCGTTGTTTTATGTCGGGGATAAATACAAGTTAATGAAGCAATTGGCTGGTTTATTTCCACAGGAAGTAGACAATTTTTACGAACCATTTGTCGGCGGTGGCACGGTCTTTTTAAATATCAAAGCAAATAAATACTACTTAAACGATAACGATAAAAATTTAATCAACATACATCGTTTCTTGATTAGCAGTGCGAATAACCCAACTTTGTTTTTTAAGAATGTAGAAAAGATAATCAAAAAATATCACCTCTCACGATCTTACAAAGAAGATATAATTCCAGCCTCATTAAAAAAAGAATGGAAAAAGACATATTTTGCCAAATTTAATAAAGAGGGCTACGAAAAATTAAGGGTTTGTGTAAATAAGCACATCAAGAATGATCCTCTAATTCTGTATATTTTGCTTATCTATGGCTTTAACAGAATGTTGAGGTTTAATGGTGGTGGCAAGTTTAATCTGCCGGTTGGCAATGTTGATTTTAATAAAAATGTTGTTAACGCTCTAAACGGTTATTTTGATTTTGTACAAGATAAAAAAATGACCTTAAGTTCAAAGGACTTTAGGACTTATTTTGCTAACCGAAAATATTCCAAGAATGACTTTGTTTATTTGGACCCACCCTATCTAATAACGGCAAGCGAATATAACAAGCGGTGGGATCAAAAAGCTGAAGCCGACTTACTGAAGATGATTGATGATCTAGACAAGAAAGGCGTAAAGTTTGCCCTATCGAATGTAACCCACTATAACGGAAGCAAAAATGATTTACTGATTGATTGGATGAAAAAATACAAGACGCATAAAATAGAGAGCAACTATATCAGCTATCACAATAACGGTAAGAAACAAATCAAGGAAGTGTTAATTACCAATTATTAAATATATGAAAACAAAAACAAGAGAATCAGAATATAAACCATTATTATTTACTACTACACTTAGAAACCCAGAAAGGCTTAAGTGGTTTTTGGGAGTACTTAAAGATTACAACGGAAAAGTGCTTGACGATCAGTTGGCTGAAGAAATCTCCGGTGAAGTTATTCGGGTCGGACTATATAAGCCGACTAACATAAGTGCTGTAATAAAGAATAAAATTGAGACAAAAGAGCCATTATCTGATTCTGAAGTGAAAAAGGTTCTTGAGGATAATCCGCAAAATCATAAAGAAGCTGGTTTTAGCAAGGGTTGGGCTTCTCGGTTTGATACTTGGTTTAAGATTGCCAAAGAGCTTGGTTTTGTTTATTACAAAAACGGCGAAAAAATAAGATTCTCTGATATCGGATTAAAGTTGGTTGATAATGAACACCCAGAATTTGAACAACAGGCTTTTCTGAATGCCTTTGTAAAATATCAAAGCAATAGTCCGTTTAGACGAGTGCTTAATGAAAATGCACCACTGATTTTGTTATTGAGCGTAATCAATAAAATAAACGCTGATAAAGATCTTAACGGGACCGGCATTTCAAAATTAGAGTTACCTCTAGTTATCTTTTGGAAAGATAACGATGCAGAAAAACTATATAAACTTATAAAGAAAATTAGAAAAGAACACGGTTATACCCCGAGCTGGGAAGTTATTGTAGATATTTGCGTTAATCAGATTATGGACGGTGATTTTAAGAAATTTAATCCGAAGTCAATAATGGTTGATTATCCAGATGAGTTCATTAGAAAAATGAGACTGACGGGTTTAATCTCATTAAGAGGTGCTGGTCGTTTTATTGATATAAATAGAAACGAACAAACAAAGGTTGATTATGCTTTAGCAACTTATTCTGATTATAAAAAATACACCACAGAGGAATCATATTTTGAATACATGTCGGCTGTGGATGAAAATCTTATCTCGTTTGTTGCCAAGCCGATAAGTGTTGGCGAGAGAGATGCCTTTTTGGCCAAGTGGGTTGGTATTTATCCTTGGAACAGGATCAAGGACGAAATGTTAAATTTGGCCAAGAAAAGATTAACAAAAGATGATGTTTTGAAATACTTATCAAATCCTGTCAGATTAGAGTTTCTTGTGTCTTTGGCTATTAAGTCTAAGTTCCCAAATGTTAGAGTGGTATCAAACTATCCTTACGACGATGAAGGCCTCCCAACATCAACAGCAGGAGGTGTTGGAGATAAAGGTGATATTGAATGTTTCGAGGATGTTAGAGGTATATTGGTCGAAGTTACAATGTCTGAGGGACGCATGCAAACCATGATGGAAGTATGGCCGATCTCAAGGCATTTAAGTCAGTTCCAAAAAGGCACAAAAGATTCAATGTGTTATTTTGTAGCTCCCAGCATATTCAAAGACTCTGTAATGCAAATTAATTATGTTAAGGAGAAAGAGAATCTTTCAATTTTGCCAAAAACGATTGAAGAATTCTTAACTCACATAGAAGCTAGTCCGGCTTTATATAGTACCGTATAGTCAATACGGTCTGACATAAAAATGAATATGAATATGAAAAAAATTGATAAAAAAGAGTTAAAAGAAATCATCCAAAGCGGACACCTTAATCTGCTTATTGGTTCTGGATGCTCGCTTGATTATCTTTCAACATTGAAAGACATAGAAGATAAAATGAATGTTGAGGCGACTAGAGAGGCTGCCCAAAAGGATTACTACAAACTTATAAAAAAGTCTAAAGCGATCTTAAATGATGCTCTTGAATTGGATGGTGCCGAGAAGACTAAATTGATTATATCAAAACAAAACTACGATTCATTTCTTGGTTTTTGGGCTGACAAAGTGTCAAAGAGATCGCTTCATATAGTGAATAAGCAGGTAAATATTTTTACAACGAACTTCGATATGTTTATGGAAAGTTCCTGCGAGAGATTAGGAGTTCCATATAACGATGGCTTTACTGGTCAAATTAGCCCGATCTTTAATGTTGCAAATTTTAACAAAATACAAAAGTATAAAAGTTTACAATTTGATAACACTTCTGACATCCCGTTATTTAACATAATTAAACTGCACGGGTCGACCTCTTGGACCGCAAAAGGTGAAAAAATTGTTTATTCGGACGGTTCTCATATTGCCGATGATCTAGATGATAAGACAGGAGACGATTTCAATAATGGATACAGCCAGATAGCGGTGATTAACCCTAACGCCGAGAAACATTTTGAAACCGTGCTTGATACGAATTATGCTTCTATGTTGAGGAAGTTTACTTTGGAACTGGAAAAAGAAAACAGCGTTTTGATGATCTTTGGCTTTTCTTTGGCAGATAAACACATTAAAAATCTGCTTTATGGGGTCATGAAATCAAACCCCACTTTGATTGTAGTTTATTTTTCCTATTCTCAGTACGATGAGGCGTTGGATAAATTTGAAGAAAGCAAAAATCCAAATTTCTACGTAATCTCCCCAGAGGCAGATTTCTCTTTTGAAAAAAGTACAAAATACCTCCTTGAGATTTTTGGAGAAAATGAACTTTCTGAACAGTATGAAGATGATAAAAAATAATTTTAATTTGCAAGAAAAACTAGTAGATAATTCCGTATTCACCATTGGGAGTGTTTTTAGTGTTAAGGGGAGAGATATTGTGGTTAAAGTAAATAAGGATAAAAATCTACCTCACTTATTTTTTAAGGGCAGAACAATTAAAAATGTATCGGTTGGACTCTCAAATTATGTAAAGATTATTAAAGGGTTTACTGAAATTATTTGTAAAGTTGAGGGTGAATATTTAGAGGAGGACAGATATCAGACAAATAAGAAATATATAAACGAGAAAGAGAAAATAAGCCGTTTTCTAAATGTTTCTGTGTTTGGGTTTTACGATCACGATTGTAAATTTCAACATGGCATTAAAGAGATGCCATTGATTGGTAGCGAATGCAGGTTGCTTTCAAGAGAAGAGTTTGAGGTTTTACATCAATTATCGAGCAATAGTGAATTATCAATAAGTCTAGGTTCGTTAATAGATGAAGAGGCTCAGGATATTAGCATCTCTGTTAAAAAACTTTTTGCAGGACACATTGGAATTTTTGGTAATACCGGATCAGGAAAATCTAACACACTAGCAAAGATGTATTCGGAGTTATTTAAATTAGATCGTTTAAACGACGACTTTATTAAAAAATCCAAGTTTATATTTATTGATTTCAATGGAGAGTATTCGAAAGACAACAATGATGAAATTTTAACAAAAGATAAGGTGGTTTATAGACTTAGAACGAAAGATAAAAAAGGAAATAAATATCCAATATCAAAGGCAGAAATTGAAAAATTGGAACTCCTATCTATTCTGCTTGATGCCACAGAAAAAACACAACAGCCATTTTTACATCGAGCGATAGACAGAGACTGGTTTGATAAAGATAATCTCGATTACAGAAAGGAAATTCAGAGCATAAATCAAAGATTGAAAGATATCCTTGTTATGAAAAACAAGGATTTTAATGTTCCATTTTTGAAAAAATATGTTAAAGACTTTGAGCAAATTGGATTTAAGATTTTGAATAATAATAAAAATATTGATGATTTAAAATATCATGGCAATACTAATTGCACTTTCTATTATACAAACGCCAGCAGTACGAATGTATATGCTGATTCTAACGAATCGGATTTTATAGGGGCTAGTGGCTACTTTAATGTTTCCATTGCTTCCACGAAAGGATTAAATGATTTACAGAAAATCCAGTTTAAAATACTGGATCAATATTACTTTGAAATTTTGAATGGGTACGCTAACCAAGAACATATAAGCCCTTTAATTGGAAGATTGAAGAAAAGGTTTGATATGTTAAGTCGAGTTTTTAATATAAAAAAGAGACGAGGAAAAACTGGCAAGCATATTGAAGTTGTTGATCTAAAAAATGTTAACCTAGAAATTAAGAAAGTTATTCCTTTGTTGATTTGTAAAACAAATTACGATGAGCAAAAGAATAAGAGAGATAAAGAAAGAGAAAATTCTTTGCATATAATTATCGACGAGGCACACAATATTTTATCCGAAAATTCAAACAGAGAATCGGAATCGTGGAAAGATTATAGGCTTGAAACATTTGAAGAAATAATAAAAGAAGGAAGAAAATTCGGGGTTTTTCTTACTATAGCAAGTCAGAGGCCATCAGATATATCGCCGACAATTATTTCTCAATTGCACAATTACTTTATTCATAGATTAATGAATGAAAACGATTTGAGATCAATTAATAAGGCAGTGAGCTATCTTGATAAGCTTTCTTTTGATTCAATATCAAATCTTTCCATTGGTTGCTGTTTTATTGCAGGGCAAATGACTCAATTTCCGTTGTCGATAAAAGTTAGATTACTCCCCGAAAATAATAGACCACAAAGTGAAACAGTTGATCTGGATAAATTATGGAAAAAGAAAAATAACACATAAATTTTATGTCTGAATATTACAATCCAAATAGAGATGCCTCATGGAACTACGGAGGAAAAAATTGGAAATTAAGCCGATCAAAGATTGATCTATTTTTGGAATGTCCACGATGTTTTTATATGGATAATAAATTCGGCGTTAAGCGAGTGCCGGGATTTCCTTTTTCTATAAACAGTGCTGTGGACTATCTTCTTAAACAAGAGTTTGATTCTTTTCGCGTAAAAAACGAGCAACATCCTTTACAAAAGGAATACGGCATAGATGCACGGCCAATGTCCCATGCCGAACTTGATGAATGGAGAAGAAACTTTGGCGGTATCAAATACTTACACGTGCCAACGGGGTTTTTGGTTACCGGTGCAATTGACGATTTATGGATCAACGGAAAAGACGAATACATTGTCGTTGATTATAAAGCAACAGCAAAAGATGAAGCAGTAAAAGCATTAGACAAGGAATGGCAGGACGGTTACAAGCGACAAATGGAAGTCTATCAGTGGTTACTAAGGCAAATTGGCTTGAAAGTTTCCGATACCGGCTATTTTGTTTATTGCACAGGAAAAATGGACCGGCAGGCTTTTGATAAGCGAATTGATTTTGATGTAAATCTAATAGAACACAAAGGCAATGATTCCTGGGTTGAAAAAACTCTTTTTGAAATTAAGAAGTGTTTGGATAGTAGCGTCATTCCGCAATCCGGTCATGATTGTGATCACTGTGCTTATTGGAATTCTCGCAGACAATTTGAGAAATAATAATTATGCTTAAATTTCTAATTAAAACAAAAAATTTGATTTTAGTAATTATTAGAAAAATTAAAAGTTTTGTTATTTTGGTTTGCAAAAAACTTTGGAATATTAGAAAAATCTTTTATATTATTCCTTTTGCCTTGCTTATAAGTATTTCCCAAAATTTGAGCACACGATCCCAGCTTGAGTTTTCTTTTTCTGGAAAAGCCGGAGGACCTGTTGTTGAAAATAATCAGCTTTATTATCAATTTAGACACGGTGGTCTGATTAAAAATAAAAGTAAAGAAAAAAATACTATTACTAATATTGGGTTAGTTGTCTGGAGTAACGACAAGGAAGATAGTGCCCTGCGAGACGGATTTGGGCCTAGCTGGATGATTGATAATCGTACCGGTAAAGAGATTAAACTTCCATTGGTTATCGAGGGCCGTGAGGCAGTAGATGTTGATATCTTTAATAAATTTATAGTTCAAGGGACATCAGATGAACAGTTGGTTTCCGCAGTTAAACCTGTAGCCCCGGGTTCTATTTTTACGATACCAAAATATGATTATCAATTAATTTTTACAGATATTAATGATAACGAATTTGATGAAAAAGGAAGATTAGTTAACAGGGATGTTATAAATATGAATTGGACTCTCGAAAATTACTGCGGAGAGATTCATTATAAATTTTGGCCGTGTTTAATACAAAAAGCTAAAATTTCTGACAGTAAGTTCATGTTTAAGATAAAAATATTATTTCATTGGTTTGGAATGGAGAGTATCGGCGATTCAATTTATAAAATTGGCACAAATTTTGAAAAATAAAAACTATGCAAATTAACTTTTGGGAAATAATCAAAACCGTATTACCAATCTTGTGGCAACTTTGGCCATTTTGGTTGATTTTATTAGCCGTTATTTTTATCAGATTATTTTTTGAATGGCTTGATTTAGAAATAGATAATTGGCATATTCGCAGAAAATTTAAAAAAGGAGAAGCCTGGCGATCGGATCGCGATTTATTACATTGGCTTCGAGGAATGAGACCGGCAGAATTTGAGGATTACATTGCTGATTTGTTTTCTCGTTTAGGCTATAAAACAAGGGCTGTTGGCCAATCTCATGACGGTGGTATTGATGTTGTCGCCGAAAAAGACGGAAAAACAAGTTATATTCAATGCAAAAAATTTATTACTTCGGAAGTGACAGTTGGTGCAATTAGAGATTTTTATGGTGCTTTGGTTGATCACTTAGCAAATGGGCAGGGCTATTTTATTACTACTAATAAATTTACACTCGAGGCACGCAGATTCGCTGAGGATAAACCAATTGAATTGATAGATGGATTTGAGCTGATCCGTTATATTCGAATGGTTAAAAAAGATGAAAAACCAGACAAAATACTAGTCGACCAAACAGCTCAAATTTGCCCAAAATGTGGCGGTAAATTATTGGAACGAGCCGGTAAATTTGGCGTATTTTACGGATGTTCAAATTATCCAAAATGCAAATATACGATAAAAAAATAGCCATGAAGACTTTTACAGTTAACAATTTAGATAGTCTTCAAAAAGAATTCTACCAGATGTATGATCCAGATTATTGGTTATATAGGATAATGCTTTTGAAAAACTCCCACGATGATTTTGACCAACTAAAATCAAGCCTGACAAAAAACACAGAGGAAATTGTTGACAAAGATTTTCGGCGAGTCATACGCACAGAGTTGCATTTTTTATATTTTCAAATGATAGAGACGCTATTTGAGATAATCTTTGCTATATCAAACCACGACAATAGAGATTTATGGGTTGCTCTTACTTTTTCAAACGATAGCAAAACTCCTTTTTACTCAGAGACTTATAAAAAGATTGCGGATTTGAATAGCTACTCCGATATTTTTATCAAAAAGATGAAGACTGAGATTGAAGGTAAAACAGTTGATGCCCCCGTATTAAAATGGATTTTTTATTTTGTATACCCAACAAAATTAAATGATGATGAATGGGTAAAAAATTTGGAAAATATTCAAAGATTGTTGTTAATTTTTTCCAGAGATTTTACTGATAGAGGTGAGTATAATGCCTATAAGCATTCACTGCGTTTTTACAACGCACCTTTTTCTATGGCTATTGGTTTAACCGGGAGTAAGCAGATGTTTTCTCTTGGTTCATCCGAAGACAGCATCACTTTTCTTGAAGAGCAAAAAAAGACGGATAATACTGGTAAGGCTGTGGCAATAGGCCAAATAATGAGGACTCAAAAACCATTTGATTTTGAAAGAGACTACCAGTTATGTATTCTAATTTATGCCATGATAAAAAATATAATCTATACGAGAAAATATACGCTTTTAAGTGAATTACATGGGCAAAATTTTGATTTAGCTAACTTTGTTGATTTAGATGCTTACAAAATTGCTTTTTCAAAAGGTGTAACAAAATCAAGTTTTACTGTATAAAATATAAATATAAAATATGATTTTTGAGCATCAGTCAAAAAACAAAAAGATTTTACTCATTGCCTCGCTCGCAGTTTTGGCGATTGGTTTTTTAGTATTTATGTATTCGCCAGTCATCTTTCAAGAAGGTAATCCTTGGCCACAAATCAAAGGAATTGTGCAATTGAAATTTGGTGATGCGGATATAGTCCCGTTGTCTGGTTCGGATCATAAATTCATGACCGAAAGCAAGAATGGGATGGTTATACACGATTTTATGGCAACGAAAGGATATGAATTCACTGGACAAATGGGCTCGGGTTATTTTTTTAAGTCTCCGACGGGACAAAGTGCCGTTGCTACTCATAAATATTACAGCCGTTATTATTCACTTTGGACTATTACCGAAAACAGCAACGGCTCAAATAATAATCTATGGGCGACAATTACCAATGATGACGGAATAACATTCCAGTATCCCAAGGAATTACTCGCGAAATATATTAGTGTTGCCGAGTGGCCACCAGTTGTGAAAATAGAAACCGGAACATATTCATGCAAAACCACACCCCAGGAAGTGAGCAGTATGTCCGGTATAACTTCGGAGAGGTTGGTTGATGATAGAATTTATTGCGTGAATGTTAAGCATGAAGGTGCGGCCGGCAGTGTTTATTCATCATACACTTATACCACTCTCAAGAATGGCAAACTTATCAATATTAGTTTTGCTTTGCGTTATCCTAATTGCAATAACTACGATGAGGAACAAAATAAGGCTTGCACCAGCGAAAGAGAAGCTTTTGATATTGACGGTACGGTAGATCGCATCGCTCAAAGTATTCAACTCAAGGATGAACAAAAATCCATCGCTGATGAATTAAAAGAATGTTTGCCAAAAAGCGACACGGCCAGTCATGAAAGATGCAACGAATTGTTAAAGCAAATTACTGATTATGATTCTTGCGTTGACGCCGGTTTTTCAATTATGAAATCTAATCCTCCCCAGTGCGCTACTCAGGACGGCCGGAATTTTGTTGAGAATAAAAAATAATCAAAAAATATGAAAACAATTAAATGGACAGCTAGAATATTGGCATTATGTATCTTAATCTTCGCTTTGCCGTTTTATTTTGGCTACGGTAATCCATTGCCATTTGCCAAGCCGGATTATTCATTATGGGAAAATGTTGCCTTGGCCATGATGCCATTAGTTTTTATCGGTTTAGCTTTGGGCTGGAAATATCCCAAAGTCGCAGGCTGGCTGATAATCATATCAATCGCAATCGGATTAATTGTCGGGCTTTTGACAGAGGCAAATCTCAGTATTAATTTAGCTGTGCCTATTATTCCGGGAATTTTGTATTTAATTGATGGGTATAAAAAATATGAACAAAAAGCTTAAAATAACACTTTTTATTCTGGCAATATTGTTCGGGGTATTTATGTGGGTATATGGAGGATATGACGATAGCCCGGGAGCACAAGGACTTGGACTCTTGGCAGTCATTGGTGGTGTTTTTGGCTTGATAAAGATTAAGAAAGGATAAGCAGTTGATTTATTCAACAAGCTTAAACTTTCGCATTTCTTTTTGAGCCTGTTCCATATCCTCGAGCACTTTGAGATATATTGCTCGAGTTTTCTTTGACTTCGGATTATCCTCGGCAAACCGAATATCGTCATCATCCACGAATCCGGCCAGTGAGATATAAGCACCAGCTAGGAGTCGGATTCGTTCTTTGATAGCTTGTTTTATTTTGGCTTTTGGTTCCGGAAGTGAAGATAACGGATTAAATGATCCGCGTCGATGTGGCATTTTTATATTTTTAGCGGTCGCAAGGATCGCCTCAATGTCATCGTCCTCCATAGCAAGCAACAACATACGCTTACCTTGGGAACAAGTCCAGCGGAGTCATATTTGCTTAACTTTGCTTAAGTTAAGCAAATCGTTTTAAAGTCTCAAAATTCGTTCACGGTCGTTTCTGGTTTATGAATTGTGCAAATCTCTTACTTCGGTCGAACCGCTCGCCACACGGGCAAACACGGGGCAAGAATGGGTTATATATTCTCGTACTTGGTCAGCAATCCTTTCATTTGGTCTAAAACTACTGTCGGATATTTGTACTCGGTCGCATAGTCAAAATGTCGAAAGTCGTTGAGAAGGGCGAGCCGAAAAAGCGCTTGATTGCCCAGCTTTGATTTATAGCCGCTGATCTCGATTATTCTTAAAGGAAGACCTAAAATATGGGCCTTCTTTTTAGTTTATCAAAATGTTTCAGGTTATTGACATAAATTGTTATTTAAGGTAAGTTTTGATGACAGCCAGATTCAGTCTGGTCGTATCAGAACAGGCGAGGACAAGCCGCTGGAGCTCCAGGAGAGCTTGAGCGGCAAGCGGGTTCTCATCGTCGGCAAGGGTAGCATCGGTACCAAGCTAGCCATTCCTTGCCAGGCTTTCGGCCTGGAGGTCGATTTCTTCGCCAGAGGCGACGACCTGGTTGCTAAAGCCGCCGGAGCCGATTTGGTGATAAATGCGCTGAATTGCAATTCCTCCAACCAGAACCTTCTGGACAAGGATTTTTTCCTGGCCCTCAAACCTGGCGCCTATTTCATATCTTTTGTCCGCCGCTATACCTATGATCTGGACGGCCTTTTAGAATCGATTGAGAAAGGTGTAGTCGCCGGCGCGGCCATAGACTGCGATCCGGAAAAGTTCGGTGATACCAAAAATGACTTTTACCGCAAAGCCCTGAGTAATCCCAAAGTGCTGGTGACGCCCCATGTCGCCTGGGCGACTAAGCAGGCCGTCGGAAACGGTGCCGAGGTAGCGATACAGAACATAGAGGCTTTCCTGGCTGGCCGGCCTCAAAATATACTTAGGAAAATATGAGACAAGCCTTGATTGACAATAATGTATATAGATAGTAATATTAATTGTTTATTAGAACTTTAACAAATTACGTAAATATTAACCGTTAAAACCCGCTTATTATGAAAAAAGTCGAATTAATTCCGCTTCTATCGTTACCCCTAGTTAAGCCCGGGGATGATATCTCTAGCTTGATTGCAAATGCCTGCCAGCAGGAAAAAATCAGTCTGAGAAATAACGATATCATTGTTATCGCTCAGAAGATCATCTCAAAGGCAGAGAATGCCTTGGTTGACCTGAAAACCGTTATCCCTTCGGAAAAAGCCAGTGAAATTGCTAGCCAAACCGGAAGAGATCCGCGTTTAGTCCAGGTCTATCTCGATGAATCCAGCGACGTCCTTTATGTAAAAGGGCGCGCGGTTGTTACTCGGCATCGTTCTGGCATGATCATGTCCAGTTCGGGCGTTGATCGTTCTAACGTTGCTGAACACGCTGAAGGCATAGTCGTTCTTCTGCCTCGCGATTGTGATCGGAGCGCGCAAAACATCAGAGAAGGAATCCGCCGTTTAATGAAGAAAAAAACGGCCGTGATTATTAGTGATTCTGGTGGGCGCAGTGATCGTAAAGGATCGATCGGCACCGCTATCGGCTTAGCTGGTATTGCCGCCGTTGAACAACGTGATCAGAAAGATCTTTTCGGCAATCCGACTAAGAGCGAAATTGCGCTTGTGGATGAGCTGGCCGCAGCCGCCTCTATGCTCATGGGGCAGGCTGACGAAATGATTCCGGTTGTGATTGTCAGGGGAGTAATGCATACAGTTGCCGATGACGTTAGCATTTCTGATATCTTAAACTGAAAGGGAACTGTCATGGAAAATTTAAGAATTGGGCATGGCTATCTCAATCCTGATAAGTTGGATTTTGAAATTGTCGAACGGAAGGGCCTCGGACATCCTGATACACTGGCCGATGCGTTGGCAGAAATAATTTCTGTCGACTACTCCCGTCATTGTCAGGAAAAATTCGGCTATATTCTTCATCATAATCTGGATAAGCTTTATATAGGCGCTGGCCTCTTTGAAAGCGGTTTTGGATATTGTCGTCGAATCAAGCCTATTCGAGTCATTGTCAATGGCCGGATCAGCGATTCTTTTCGTGGAGAGAAAATTGATATCGTGGCGCTCCAACGTCAATCGATCTTGAATTATCTTCAATCTATTTTTCCGCGAGCCGAGGAATCGGATTTTATCATTGAATCTAACGCTACCCAGAACTCACGGATTCCGCATTGGTTCTCGCCTCGCGGCCCTGAAGATTTGCCGGAATATAGCAATTTGCTGGCCGGTGACAATGCTTTCTGTACCTTTAGCTGGCCCCTGAGTGTAGTTGAAAATTTGGTTTATCGCTTGGAGGAATATTTCTGGGACAAGAGCTCAGCCTATCCGCGGCCAAAGTTAAAGGATTTTGGCCAGGATATAAAGATCATGGCTTGCCGGGAAGGAAGCCATGTCTACGTCGGCGTTCGCGCCCCTGTAATAGTTTCCTTGGTGGCAGATTATCAGGCCTATGAGATTGCAGTTGCAAAATTGCAGAATAATCTCAGGGGTTTTGCCGAGAGCCTGCTCGGGCCAGCTTATAGCCTTGATTTGGAAGTAAACGCCCACCGGCCGTATATGTTGGGTTTCGGAAGTTGCATCGAATGCGGTGAGGAAGGTCTCGTCGGACGGGGAAACTCCATATCTGGTTTGATTTCAGCTTTTCGTCCTCATTCAATGGAAGCGCCAGCTGGAAAAAATCCAGTTTATCACACCGGCCGAGTGCTTAATCATTTAGTTGAGAAGCTCTCTAAAGCTATCTACCAAAAATTGGGAGCCAGAAACACTGTTGTTGCCTTGACGAAAAATGGCGGCTCTCTGATTCCGCCCTTTCAATTGTCAATCGAGGCAGACATCAATCTGTCGCGCGCTGAGCTTGCATCGGTCGTTGAGACTGATTTCCTCAAAGCCGATTATCTGGAGTTCATTCTTTCCGTTCACCAAGTAAAATAGGAGGCTAAGATGAATAATTATTGTTCAATCATATCGCTTGGTGCATCAGTTGACCTGCAAAGTGACCGCGATCTATTCAGCTTCTTAAATACAGCGGAAAGATTGCGTGATCACCCTGATTTCAAAATGTCGCCACAAAGACAGCTATCGGGGTACTCCCTGTTGTACAAACCAGCCGAGAAGATTTCTGTCGTTTATGGCCCCGGAAAATGCTTTATTCAGGCGCCATGGTCGCTGATGAATGGCGGCGAAACTCTTCTCTATGCAAGCTATCCTCTTTTGGAACATCAGCGTCAGATTTCTGGATGGTTAACAGGGTATGGAGCCGCTGTTTGCCTGTCAGGCAAAGGAATCATGCTTTTCGGGAAGTCAGGCGCCGGCAAGACATCAGTCGCAATTGACCTCTGCCGTCGGTATGGCGCCGAATTGATGGCTAATGATCTGGCCATAATAGGCCAGCGGCAGGGAGCTCCATTCGTAAAAGGTGGAACTAAATTTCTGTTTCTCCGCCTGGAATCGATTCGTCGTGCTCTGCCTGACCTCATGCGATTTTTTCCGGAAAAACGACCCGACCCTTGGCTGTATAAGGTGAAGATTGACCCATCATCCTTAGGTATTAATTGCCGGGATGAAATGGCTCCGATAAATAAAGCGTTTTCGTTACATGTCGATGAAAATCAATCCAGTCTATATGTCCGACAGGAACGGAGTTTAGCTTTCAAGTTGTTCCTAATAGAGAACTTTTCGCGGTACATAAAGGGGAGTTGTATCAATGTTTTAAGCGAGGAGCCATTCTCCCAGCTCGGCTTCATCCCTTCATATGATAGCCAGGAAATATTCTTATTCCGTCGAGATTTCTTGGAGCTGATTCTGGACCGGATAGTCTATATTTCCGGCCCGCTCCGCCTGGTAACGGATTATATCAAGGAAAATTGTTCTTAGCGTTTTTGACCGGTCTTTAGGGACCGGTCTTTTATTTTTAGAAGATTGTGTTATAGTATAGAGTAATATAAGCAAATATATGCTTAAATTTATATCTCCGCCAGGCGGCCACCGCCTGGAAAAAGCAATTACTTACTTGGTGCGTAAGTATGTTGAAAAGGGGAAGAACTCGAAACCAGTTATCTTCCATAGCTTGGATGTCGCTTTTTATCTCTTAGATCAGCAATATGATTTAGAATTGGCTGAAGCGGCTATATTGCATGACCTTATAGAGGATGCGGCGGTCGAGAAAAACGATATTGCCTTGGAATTTGGCGAGAAAACTGCAGGGCTTGTCGACGCCCTAAGTTTCCGCGACTCTATCTCTGACCGGGAAGAGCAGTATCGGGAAATGTTCGACCGTGTAAAGCGTGCGGGGCGTGAGGCTTTAATTATAAAATGCGCTGACGTTCTCTCTAATAGTCTATATATCCATTTAGCCGGGGATTCGTCTAAGCAGCATTTCTTGGTCTATAAACTTAAATATTTTTTGGAATTGTCCAAAGCTGATATTGGAAAAGAGGCTGTCTGGCACGATTTAAAACGCCAATATCAATTGGAAACGAGAAGATTAAAGCGGGAGGGGCTATGAGAGTGGCTGTTATTCTCCCCTCTTATCAGGAGGAGGACAATATTGCGTCTGTTACGACAGCCGTTGATCGCAGCTTGAAGCGGGCTTGCCGCGCGATTCATTCCCTCAGCATGGCCGTGATTGCCAATGTCGATAGTTCTAGTACTGATAATACAAGAGAAATTTTTAAAAATACACTAACATTTTTTCCAAAATTATCGCTTTGCACCCGGGGGCGCCCTGGCAAAGGGAAAAATATTCTATTTTTCTTGGATAAGCATAGCCAGGATTTTGACGTTTTTGTAACGTTGGATTCAGATTTAAAAAGTGTTGAGAATGATTGGCTGCTGAAATTCCTCCAACCGTTTAACACGGCGGAGCGGGCCTGCGATTTCGTCTGGCCGTTATACCGTCGTAGCCGTTTTGAAGGCAGTACTACTAATCATTTTGCCTATCCTTTAGCGAGTTCCTTGTTTAAGAAAAACGTTCGCCAGCCTATCGCTGGCGATTTTGCGTTTAGCCGGCGAATTGCTGAGAAGGTAGTCTCAAGCCATATTCCCAAAACCGCCCTCTATTATGGTATTGATATCTTATTCTCCATCCGGGCGCTTCAGTATGGCCGTTCCGCTTTTCAAGTCGCCCTTGGTTATAAGCGGCATAAACCGAGTTTCGCCAAGCTAGAGTATATGTTCCCTCAGGTAGTCTCGGCGGCTCTTGGAGCAGTATTGAGCGGGCCTGGTTCACCGTCTCGCCTCCATTTGAAAAGTCACCGTGATGTCATAAACGTAGATCCTAGCCGGAATTTTTCGCATCATCGTCAGGCCGAAGTTATGTATAAAAGACATGCGCAATGGATTGTTGAAAACTCAAGTAAAATAACCTGGATTGAGCCAAAATTAAAGAAAGAAGTCAAAGCCGCTCTTAACCGCGAGCATCTCATAGACAGTTTGCTTTGGGCAAAAATATTGGCTGCCTGGCTTTCATCTGCTGTCAGGAACAGATCATTTTTTACTGATGCCAGCGAATTATTGCCGTTTTTTGTCATTCGGTCTGTTTCATTTTGGCATAAATCACTAGCTCTATCCGCTTTATCGGTAGAAAAGGAGCTAAAGGCACAAGTTAAATTAATCAATAATCAAATCAAGCTATGCTTTACTCGGCATTAATTGGCAAACCCGTGGAGCATAGCGTTTCGCCTGCATTATTTGGCTTCTTAGCCAAAGAAGCTGGTTTGGAGTATGGCCATTTGAAAATTAAGGTAGCTTCGTCAGAAGAATTAACTGGGGCGATGAGATCGTTACAGATCCTCGGTTTTTGTGGCGCTAATGTTACTTTGCCTTATAAGCAAACTGTTATCAAAAGTTTAGATAAGCTTAGCCCTGAAGCCGAGAAGATTGGAGCCGTCAATACATTGCTTTTTAAAAATGGCCGGTCAATTGGTTATAATACCGACGCCGCTGGTGCGCTTGAGGCGATTGAACATATTTTGCGTCCAATCAAAGAGAACGATAGAGTCCTTTTGATAGGCGCCGGTGGCGCCGCTAGAGCCATCGCTTATTCACTTTACCATAAGACAAAGCATATCCATATTTTAAATCGGACCAAGAGTCGAGCCCAAGATTTATCTCGACATATCTCAGGTGGCCGTATCAAGACAGATGCTTTAAGTAGTGATAATTTAAGGCTACTTCTACCTCAATCTAACTTTATTATTAATGCGACTTCGGTAGGCATGAGGCCCCAGGAAAGGATGAATTTGCTTGGAGAACAAATTATTGGCTCGCTCAGTTTAGAGAGGAAATATTTTTTTGATGCCGTTTTTAATCCGTATTTAACAGAATTCTTACAGATAGCCAAACAAAGAGGCGCAAAAATTTGCCCCGGGATGTACATGATGATTTATCAAGCTATTAAGGCATTCAAGATTTGGACGGGGAAGTCAATCAATCCAGATTGTGCTGATGAGGCAAATAAAATTTTAAAATCAATTTTAAAACCATGACTATGCCGCAGATATCAATTATAAATGACGAAATCAGCGATGATATCCGTGATGCGGTCGCGTTTCTTAAACAGCATAAGATATCATACCTAGAATTAAGGTCTTTTAATCGGAAGAATATTGCCAACTTAAGCCTTTTTAAATTACGTCGATACGCTGCTTATCTGCGGCATTCCAGAGTAAAAGTTTCCGCTATCGCTTCGCCGCTATTGAAGTGGGTCCAGCCAGAGCTTAAGTATAGAAAGAGGGCGGGAATAGAAAATTCCCATCACTTTATATATCGCGGCAACTCTCAAGAAAAAATTTTTAAGATAGCTGATATTTTTGGAGCAAAATATATCCGGATATTTTCCTTTCTGAAATATCCGGATTTTCAGATGAAAGATCTGGCAGGCCCATTCCAAAGTCTTTTAGGGCTGGCGGAAAAGTATAATAAGATATTGCTTATAGAGAATGAGCCGATCTGTAATATTGACAACGAAACTACTCTAGTAGATTGCCTAACTTACTTTAAGCATGAGCGCCTGCAGGGACTTTTTGATTTAGGTAATATTTATAAAAATGGAGGGGAGATTGATTACTGTCAGCTAGGGAAGATACGAGATCGAATCGCCTATTTACATATTAAGGATTATTCTGCGCAAAATGGAAATTACGTCGCCTTAGGCGACGGAGACGTTAATTATAAGCATTTTTTGGTTTGGTCTAAAAAATATTTGCCTAATCTAAATTTTTATTCCTTAGAGACACATTTGAGTGAAGAAAATAGGCTGGCTGGAACGGCAAAATCGGTGAAATATTTAAAAGCAGTCTTGAAAAATAATTTAGTAAGATACGGCATTGTCGGTTGCGGCCGAGTTTCCAAAAAGCATGTTCAGGCAATTAAAGACGATCCAGAAGCAGAATTGGTCGGCGTCTATGATATTGATCCAGATATTGCAGCTAAGGCAGCTGTCGCCCATGGTTGTGAATGTTTTGATAGCCTGGATAAATTAATTTCTGCCGTTCAGGTGGTTAATGTCTGCGTGCCGCATGATTGCCATGCGGCCATCATCAGCCGCGCCTTAAAAAGGGGGCGCAGATGTCTCTGCGAGAAGCCGGGCGCCCTGACTAGTCAAGACGCCGACCTTATTAGACGCAATGGAAATTATAAGAAGAATTTGTTTGTTGTTTTCCAAAATCGCTATAACTCTCCAATTGAAGAATTAAGGAAAGTTATTAATAGAAAATCTCTAGGTGAGGCTTTATACGTTTTTGGCAGCGTTCGTTGGTTTCGGCCGAAAGATTATTATCATCGGTCTTGGCAGGGGCGAAAAGACCGCGAAGGTGGCTTACTTTTCAACCAAGGAATTCATATAATTGATATTATTATGAACCTTCTGGCAACTAAGGACACCCCGGTTGTTCTCAATGCCTTTAAAGACCGTCTTTATCATAAAGCCATCGAGACCGAAGATATCTTTTTAGCCCAATTTAAATTAGGGAAAACTTTAGTAAATTTCGAAACAAGCGTTTCCTGCCTGCCTAGTAATTTTGGGTGCCAGTTATTCGTCGTCTTCGATAAGGGGCGTGCTGTAGTTAGCGGTCGATCTTTAGAGGCAAATTTACGCATAGACTTCGCCGATCAGAGACAGCCGATTGATTATCAATTTCCACCCAATAATGATGTTTATGGCTCAAGCCATGGAGTATTAGTCAAAAATCTATCAAAGTATGTAAAAACGGGTGAGCGCGATAGAAACCTAGTCAGTTTTGATGAGGCTTACTTAAGACTTACTTTGATAAATAAGTTATATGAAGCGGTTAAACAAAAAACAGATTATTCCTAATCTGACCGTAGTTATCTCTGGTTTCCCGTTTAAGACTAAGTTTGGCGGTTTTGGGTATTCGAGCATCTCTTTAATCCAGGATGCCGGCAGCAATATTTTATTTGATGTCGGTCATTATGCTGTACGTGAAAAAATGAAAGAACTAATTAAGCGTAAACGAATTGATCATGTTTTTTTATCACATCTACATTACGATCACTGTTTAAATATTGACCTATTCGCTGGCTCAAAGGCAAAGATATATGTTAATCGGAAAGAATGGGAATACTTAGATTATATAAGACCAGATGATAATTACACTTTTCGCTTTTTTAAGCAAATTGTCCCGAAGCAAAACCTTATCCTGTTTGATAAAGATTTCCAGATCTCTACTAACGTTAGGGCCATTGAAACAATTGGCCATACCATCGGTCACTCATCTTTGATTTTACGTTGGAAAGGGAAGAGCACCATTTTAGCCGGAGATGCCATTAAAACCTATCATGAATTCTGCGGTAATGTTGTTTCTAATCCGCGCCCATACGACGCAGCCTCTTGTAAAATGGTTAAAAAATATATTCGTGAAAACTTTGATATAATTATACCTGGGCACTCCAGCGCCATTATTAAAGGGAAGTCTAGATCTGATAATTGGCGCCTAAGGCCTCTCTAGAATCATTAAATAAATTAAAGGAACCTGCTTTATCAGAATATTCCACATATGCCCTACACCAAGAAAAACAAGCTCCACATTGTCACGGCCGTGGCCGTTATCAGAAACGAGGAGGGGAAGTATCTGGTGCTCAAGCGCTCGGACAGGGAAATCGCCTATCCGGGCATGTATACCTTTCCCGGCGGCAAGATAGAGGATAATGATACGGTGGAAGAAACTTTGATTCAAGAAGCAAAAGAGGAGGCCGATCTGGACCTGAAACCGGGCAAGATTCTTCTCAAAGACAAATCATTTGTTCGCCCCGATGGCCAGACGGTCAAGGTTTTCTCGTATC
>Ga0116156_10000862_pt1 | contig 31179 bp, 27 predicted proteins | sample AD_UKC045_MetaG_FD_89891 | JGI IMG/M metagenome (GOLD analysis project Ga0116156, IMG submission 89891) | Active sludge microbial communities of municipal wastewater-treating anaerobic digesters from USA - AD_UKC045_MetaG | ecosystem: Engineered > Bioreactor > Anaerobic > Digestate | place: USA...
TGACGAAGCGCTTAGGTGGGCAAGCGATAATGGGCACACAGAAGTGGTCAAGCTCCTACTTGATAAGGGTGCAGATGTCCATGCTGGTGATGACGAAGCGCTTAGGTGGGCAAGCTATAATGGCCATACAGAAGTGGTCAAGCTCCTACTTGATGCAGGGGCCGATATTCATGTTGGAGATGACTGGGCACTTAAGTGGGCAAGCTATAATGGCCATACAGAAGTGGTCAAGCTCCTACTTGATGCAGGGGCCGATATTCATGTTGGAGATGACAGAGCACTTAAGTGGGCAAGCTATAATGGCCATACAGAAGTGGTCAAGCTCCTTAAGAGCCGAATGGATGAGTCCTTCTACCCAATGCTAGAGTCGTCAGACAGTGTCTTAAGGCCTAGGTCTAAAGACCAAGTCATAGGTGATTTGGCCAAACTGGACCAAAAAGAACAGGACCGAGCCCTTGTAAAGGCAAGTCGTATGGGTCAGGCTGAATTGGTCAAGTTCATACTGGATGCTGGGGCCAATGTCCATGCTGGTGATGACGAAGCGCTTAGAGGGGCAAGCGCTAATGGGCGTACTGAAGTGGTCAAGCTCCTACTTGATAGAGGTGCAGATGTCCATGCTAATGATGACTATGCACTTAGATTGGCAAGCGATAATGGGCACACAGAAGTGGTCAAGCTCCTACTTGATAAGGGTGCAGATGTCCATGCTGGTGATGACTATGCGCTTAGGTGGGCAAGCTATAATGGCCATACAGAAGTGGTCAAGCTCCTACTGGATGCTGGGGCTGATGTGCATGCTAAAGATGGCGAAGCGCTTAGATTGGCAAGCTATAATGGCCATACAGAAGTGGTCAAGCTCCTTAAGAGCCGAATGGATGAGTCCTTCTACCCAGTACTAGAGGCAACAGATGACATACTAAGGCCAAAATCTTTAGACTCAATCATCAACACACTGTCAACTCTTGGATCATTCGAAAAGGAAACACTGTTTAAAAAGGCAGTAATGAATGGAGACGAAAAATTGGTAAAGGCCATAATTGACTTAGGCCTAAAACCAATTGTTCTAACAGAATCACTTTTCAGTGCATGCTTCTATGGAAGAGAAAACATTGTAAAAATGCTTATAGAAAAGGGAGCTCAATTGAGTAGCATACTACTCCCTACAGTTGCTCAACAGGGGTTTATGGAGATTGCTAAAATTTTAATTGATGCAGGGGCTGATGTGCATGCTGATAATGAATGGGCATTAAGACTTGCTTGCGAGCACGGACATGTAGAAATGGTAAATTTCCTACTAGACAATGGTGCAAAGGCAAAAGTCGCCCTTAGACCTCTATATCTTGCCAAAATTAATAATGCAGAAATCATATCATTATTGAATGCCTACAACAGAACTCAAAAGAACAACAAATTGAAAGAATCAGAGATCTTTAAGCCTAAGTCAAAGAATGATATAAGTACTGATATGGTCAAAATTTCGCAGGATAGTATAGGTCGCATGTTGATAAAGGCGTGTATAGAGAACAATGTAGGTATTGTCAAAACTCTACTAGACTATGGTGCAGATGTACATACAGAAGATGATGAGCCCATAAAGAATGCAAGCGCCCAGGGATACACTGAACTGATAAAAGTTCTTTTGGATAAAGGGGCTGATGTTAATGCTGATGATGATGCAGCACTAAGACTGGCTGTGTTCTATGGAAAAACAGATGCTGTAAAATTGTTGCTGGATAATGGGGCAAACCCACATGCAAGGAACAACGAGGTGATGTTCTACCCAAAAGAAAGGGAAAATGCAGATGAGGTAAATAAGATTATAACACAGTATATGGACAATGAAAATGGGCTTAATGAACACTTATTGCTACACCCAAAAACAAAAGATGAAATATCGGCATTAATAAACAGTAAAAGCATGCCAGAGATTTCTAAAATGTTTATATTTGCATGTAAGTTTAATAGGGTTAGTACATTTAGAATAATATTGGGTAATTTAGATAATATAGCTATAATAACCGAAGGGTTAAACTACGCAGCTGAGTTGAATAACTACAGTATAGTAAAAGAGATACTAGACGCTAGACCAGAAGCCTATACAGATGAAACACTATTCTACGCAATTGCAGGAGCAAGCTTAAGAGTCGTGGAGTTCCTTTTAAGTAAAGGGTACACCATTCCAAAACACCAGGCTAAGAATGCAATGTCATATGCGATCATAAACAATAAGCAAGAGGCAATTAAAATAGCTTCTCTGCTGAATTTGGATGAAATGCATGAGAGTATAGGTGGTGCAGGCTACTCAATGGGAAGTGGTATTGGGCGTAGTTTTGGTAACCCATCAATGAGAGGCGGAGCTGGTGGTCGTGGAATAGGGTATGGGGGTTCTTCCAACTTATCAGGAGGGCCAAATATTATGTACACATACTCAGTCAAAGGCCTTGATGATACGCTACAACAGCCAATTACAACAAGTGACGAGGAGCTTCCAATACACAATGGTGATAGCATTAATGGAGTTGAGCTTGGGACAAAGAAAAAAGTGTCAGGTAAAGTAATGGGGATTGAGAAAGACTCAGATAACAACATAAAGTGGTACACTGTACTGGGAGAGAATGGGGTAAAAGTAAAAGTTGACCCTACTACAATAGAAAGAACTCCACAAGAAATTACTGTTGGTATAGAAGAATCATTCTACCCAACACTAGAGGCAGTTGGAGATGTGTTAAAGCCAAAATCCAATGCTAATATAATAAATGACATATCTATACTAAATAAATTTCAGAAGGATAATGCCTTAGTAAAGGCTGCCAATCTTGGCAAAACTAAAGTGGTTAAACTCCTACTTGATGCGGGGGCTGACGTGCATGCTGGTGATGACTTTGCGCTTAGATTGGCAAGTGAAAATGGCTATACTGAAGTGGTCAGGCTCTTACTGGATGCTGGGGCCAATGTCCATGCTGGTGATGACTGGGCACTTAAGTGGGCAAGCTATAATGGCCATACAGAAGTGGTCAAGCTCTTACTGGATGCTGGGGCCAATGTCCATGCTGGTGATGACTTTGTGCTTAGATTGGCAAGCTATAATGGTCATACTGAAGTGGTCAGGCTACTACTGGATGCTGGGGCCAATGTCCATGCTGGTGATGACGAAGCGCTTAGGTGGGCAAGTCAGAATGGGCATACAGAAGTGGTCAGGCTCCTTAAGAGCCGAATGGATGAGTCCTTCTACCCAGTACTTGAAGCCACTAGTGATATACTAAAACAAAAGATGAAAAGGATGTAATAAGGGACATTTCTACACTTGATGATGACCACAAAATAGAAACCCTTAGGCTAGCAGCAAATAATGGGAAAACTTCAATAGTTAAAGCTTTACTTTCATCTGGTTTAACACCTGATACATGGTCATTAAAATGGGCAGCCAATAATGGACATATTGACATAGTGAAACTTTTAGTCGACGCTGGTGTTGACCTACAAAGTGATGATGCATTTAAGGGGTTAGTTTGGGCGTGTGAAAAGGGGTACTTGGACATAGTTAACATATTCATTAAGGCCGGAATAGATGTCAACTGCTACCGTAATAGTGATTTAGTGGGTTTTCCTATCCAAGCAGCATGTATACAAAACCACTATGATATTGTTAAGGCTCTACTAGATGCCGGCGCAAATATCCATATTAGTGATGATAAGTTAATAAATGTATGTGTATCATACACATCAAATCCTAAAATGCTTTCACTTATAGTTAAAGCAGGAGCAAAACTTGATAAGGCTCTTGAGATAGCATGTAGCTTAAAAAAAATAAACTATGACTACATAAAGATTCTGCTTGAAGCAGGAGCTGATCCTTGGGTGCCAAAGATTGATTATATTATGGCTAATAGAAGAATAATAGGTAGGGGTCCACACAGTAGTGAAGATTACCAAGAAAGTGTTGATAAAAGCATTGACCTAATTAATCAATACAGGAATAAAAAAGAGGCTTAAATTAAGCCTCTTTACTTTATCCATGGAACATCAAACTTATGTATCCTATGGTCTAACCGTTTAACTTCTACGCTGTTTCCTGGAACGTTGAATAGCATAATTGCATCATCCCCTTCTTTCCAGTTCTCCCATCTTTCTACTGCTTTATTGATAAGTTCCTTAGGAAAATGGTTCTTTGCACTCCAGTTCACTAGTTTTTTCCTAATGTCCTTCCTAATCCACGCTGCATGCCCCATCCTTATGACTTCATCAGGGAATAGGTACGTACCTAAGTTAGAAGGGTTCATTATTCTTCTCGTTGGGTCTGTTGGGCCAGGTGCAGGTCCTTCATACTGGTATGTAAAGTATGTTGAATGAATACCGGGAACAAATGGCCTAAATGGGTACACCAAGTAGTGGTCGAAATCCCTATAGTAGTTCACATAGCTCCAGTATGTTATTGGCCAGCCATTCTTGTTTATTTGGTTCTTTGCCTCCCTAAATTGGTCCTTATCGTAGAACTCATCAGCATCAGCTGATATTACATGTGAAAACCCATGTTCTTTTGCCCAATTTATTCCCATGTTTCGTTTTTCGCATTCCTGCTCTCTTGAATACTTCTGAAAATTTGGCTTAAACTCTATTATGTTATCTATTAACCCAAGACTTTTTAATCTATGAAGTTCATCCATATCTTCAGAGGACATAGGATTCCCCCAATACGATCTTTTTTGATAAATTGCATTTACACAATCCAGTTGATCTCTGATCTCTGTTAACAGTTGTTCCAATAATTCGCTTGCATCAAAAGCATTAATGTTATAACATAGTGATTTTATCATAAATTTGGTTTTAATTTACAGTTATCTCCGTGCCACCGTTGAAAATTTCCATCTGAAATTTTTCTGTGGCAATAAGGACATTCATGCGTGTTTCGTTTTACACCTATTTTACATAGGCTCATTTTTATTTTTGAATCTTCAGTTCGTTTCACTCCTCTCATAGGAGATGGCTTTCCATACATCCCATTTTTTTCACCGGATACCATGTATCCTCTATCCTTCATACCATTTTGGTTTTTTGACTTAATTGATAGCTTGTGTTTGTATTCTTTTGCTTTAATATGTCCTAACTCATCTCCATACAATAAAGCCATTTGGTATTCATAACTTTTTCCTTTTTTATTTTCAATATTACATTTTATAAAAGATTGTTTATTTTTCCCTTTTAGTTTTTCCCTTATTTTTATTTTTGTTGATTCATTTAATAAAGAATTAGGCACTCCGTATCCACCTTTAGGGCTTATATTATATCCATGCGGAGATAATGTGTCATATTTTATAATATATTTTTCTTGTGCGTCGAATGCTGTATTTTTAGTATCAACTATTTCTAAAATTTCCTTTTTAAACTGTTCTATTCCATATTTACGTATTGCCTTTTTTATAGCAATTCCACTGCCCATATACTTATCTAAATATGGGTCAACACTACATGTTCGATCTCCTACATATTGTTTACCATTTGCAGTATTTGTTATAATGTATACGTAGTGGAATTGCATAAAAGTTATGTTATTTTTCTTAGGTTAAATCGTCGAACACGATTGGTATTAGTTGTTGGAACTCTTTTAGTAATGGTATTGTGAGTTCTCTCATTTGTGGGTGTGCTGCCGTGCTGGTACGCATCTTGAAGAAGTGTCTCCATTCACGTAGGTTCATCTTCACAATGATCTCTGTTTTCAAAGAGTTTGGTAGTACAGACCTAGCTTGCTGGGCTTTCCATCCATGTTCAATGAGTTTGTTATAAGCCTTTTCAGCATCATACATAGAAATAACCCAAGTAATGGGGCCTAAGAGCTCTTGCTCATTCTCTGCAGATCGTTTTCCTGCCAACTCGGCTATTCTGTTAGCATCCCATACACCCTCTTCAAGGTTAAACCATGACGGGATAACATAGGTCACATTGTTGTCAAACTTACTCAATGAGTAGTTACAGTACCGGGTACTCTCTTGTGCATATGACGCTAGCCTATGCCTAACAATTTCATGGGAAACTCCCCGGTCACATACAAACCTAACTGTTATGTCAAAGAACTCAATCATCGCTTCATGTCCGTTGCGGATGAGCATTGCCACCATATCCTCAGCAGAGGATTCAGTAATCTTGTTCTCTGATTTGTAACAGTTCCTAGCTACTAGTTCGAGTGTTTGTAGAACCTCTTTCCCATTTATAGGAGTGATAATTTCAGTTGATGGTTTTACTAATTTCATCTGTAAATGTTTAATGATTATATGTAGTCAACTGCATAAGGTTTTAACGCGGGTTCCAGTAGTAAACGCCTCCGCTCTTCGTTGTATCAAACTCGAACACAAAATGTCCAGCCTTTAGACTTGCTGCAACCTTTGCTCCAACAGCCTCTCCAATACGTTGTGATATTTCATTCCAATCAGGCTCTTTTCCTGATGTCTGTTGTTGTCTAAATGAAGATCTTTGGGGGGGCTGTTCAGATGAAAATGTACTCTCTGTTGATCCTGTATCCCTAGATGTTGACTCTTGACGTCTTCTCTCTACTGTTTCTGTTTGGTTAACGTACACTATCTTGTTGCCTGATGCAGCAGTTTTATCCAGTATCTTTGTCAACTTGTCTGCATTTAACTTATCAACATTTACACCAAGTTGCCCTATGCCCTCTGCCAAGTTTGACACGGCGGCTGACATCTTGGTTAGCCCATCCATGGCTGATGATAGTTCATTTAGGTTTTCTATAAGGTCCTCATACTTTGATAGGGCCTTAGTAGCGCTCTTCACATCTCCGTTCTCTAGCTTAGTAGAAAGTGTACTAGAAAAAGTAGTCAACGCGCCAACTATATTATCAGCAATGTCACCTATCTTTAATTTCTTTCCTGTTGGCTCACCTTTATCATTCAATATGGGTATCTCGTTGTTTTCGCCAAATTCAGCAAATGTTTTCAACACCTCTGAGAACTGTACAATAGCGCCTAAGATACCATGCTTTCCAACAAGGGCTTTAGCCATTCTCTTCATTCTTCTCTTTTGTCTGCCAGAAATACCTGCTTCATCTGGTTCTCCATCGCCGAATTCAGCGTCTGATCTATTAAACAACTTATCAGTGAAATATAGGAAGGATCCTATAATGTTGTCAACAACAACAGTTGCCTTAACTTTTTTGTGTATCTCTTTACCATCCTTGTCGAACTCCACATAGCCAATTTCATTCTTTTCACCGAATTGGGCGTATATTTTCATGGCCTCCGCGAATTGGATGACAGCTGAGATAATACCATTCTTACCAGTTAGTGCTCTTCCCATTTTCTTAATGGCCTTGGCCTGTTGTTTTGTTAGGCCATCGGTAGAATCTATAAGTGCTCGTAAGAATGTTGATATTGAGTATGTTATTGTATTGGCCACATTTGTTAAGTTGACTTTTTCTCCAAATATAGGCTTGCCATCCTTATCAGTCCCTTCAATGACCCTCATATTACTCAATTCTGCAAATGCTGATATTGCCTTTGCAAACATTGATAGTGCTACTGACATAGACATAAGCACTGCTACTCCAGCAAAAATTTTGTAGCTATTCTTTATGAAGTTGAATAGTTTAGACACAGGATCACTTGCCTTCCCTGTCATAGGTGCTAGACCGTCAAGGAATCCTTGTAGTGTTCCGCCTATTAACCCACTCAATGACTGGGCTATGTCAACACCTTTCATTTCTTGGGCAACCTTAACAAGTTTTTGTATACTCTTTGACATAACCATCAATGATATACCCATTAGAATGGCCACAACACTGCCTGTTGCGACTAGGGCTGCAACAGCTGGAATACCAAGAAACGCAAATAGTGCAACAGCTGACAGTATGACAAGGCCTATCATCCCAAGACCACCAATGACAGCCCTTTTGTTCTCATCCTTTTCTTCCTTTGTTCCCTTTGCAGGTGTAAACCCAGTAGCCAGCATCTTAGCTGTATAAGCAAGGGCCATAATGGCCAAGCTTAGAACAGCTATACCTATTGACATGAACATAACAGAGATGAGGCCTTTCTTGGTCATTTTCCCAGCCATGGATAGAATAGCAAACATAGCAGTCATGGCTAGAACTATACCAACCATTATCACTAAACTTTTTGCGATAGAGCCACCTGATTCATTTTTCAGTATGACAGGTATCATTGATATAGTATAGGCAAACGCAATTATTCCTAAGGCAAGTGTAGTCATGGCAGTTCCTATGCTAGATAATACATCTATTCCACCACCTATTAGTTTTTTTGCTAAGTACATTGTAGTAAATAAGACAACTAATGCTATTATAGTTATTCCTAAAAATAACAAAACGTCAGTAGGGGAGCCAAGTTTAAGAATAGCGGCAGTTAGCATTAGTGTTCCTGCAAATACTAAAATTCCTATACCAAAGTATGCAAATGAAAGCGCTATATCCTTTAATGGTTTGGCTAAATTTTTTAAAGACTTTCCCATCTTGTCAAACGTATTAATAGCATTCAAAACTTTTTTATTACGTCTTCCATCTCCCATCTCATACATAAGATCATAAAGACGTCGAAGATTTGATAATACCCTATCCATTCGTTTTTCCTGTATTTGAGCAAGTTCTTTAAGCGCTTTGGCTAATTCAGGAAGTGCTGTTGAGATTTTACTTAGTCCGTCTGAAAAACTAATAAGGTTCTTTCCCTTATCCTTCTCAACAATTTTAGACATATCCTTAATAAACGATAAAAAGGACTTACGGGTTTCTTCCTTTACTGAGGCAAATGCTTTTAATCCAGCAAATATAGTGAGACTATCCTTAAGGTTACTCCTTGGCGACCCGCCCCCTGACCCAGAATCTGATTTCTGGGATTTTTGGTCCATCTTTTTCTCTATCTTTGTTAGAGTAGTCAGGATTCCTTGTAGTAGGTCATTGGCATTTTTTGCCATACTAAGTTTCTTTTTTCTATATATCTAGGGTACTCATTACTATACCTAGGAAATGACCAAAGGTCCCTTATGGGACCTTTAGTGATGGCATTCTTGGCATTTCTACCTTAGGGGTCTTAAACCCGCCATAACTTGAACTCTGCGTAGGAGATTTAGGGGTAGGTGAACTTGTCTTGTATGACTTCTCATACTCCTTTTGCTGTTTCTTGTACTGCTTCTCCTCCTCTTCCAATGATTCTTCAAAGTTCTTCATCATGTACTCTATCCGGTAGAACTCCATTTGGTCTAGTTCAAGTGGAGTTATATGTAGCTTGTACGTGCTTATGAACTCAATCTTAAACCAATTCTCCAAACGGATCTGAAATAAGGAAAATAGATTTAATCCCGCCTTGAAAGGATAATGGCACTCGGCGCTCACCTCCTTCCTCGTCCCTATACTTCACTACAGGGTCAACGGCTTCTATGAAAATTCTCCTAACTTCTGTGAGCATTGATATCTCTGCTGGCGTCCATGAGTGTGAATCAACCACCATTTTTGCATAGGTATCATCTGATAGACCCCTCCAATCAGGAATTACAAATGGGGCAAATGATATGAAGTCCTCATCGATCACCTCATTGGCCTGTTTCTTCCTGTTGATATAGGTTTTCAACCAATTCGTAACGCCTACAGTTGGAATGGTCACTTGGATTTTTCGCCCATTCCTAAAGTTTAGGTTGATCATCCTATCAACAGGCGAGTAGTACTTCATTAGCCTCTCATCAAACGTAATGTAGTCCACCATGTCTTTAGTGACATCAATCTTACTGGTCTCAGAGGTTTTCACTTGTAAGCGGTTCTCGCCATTGACAAACGTAAGCTCCCTAATGGCAAGTAAAATGTAGAACCTATCAACCTCTTTAATGTCTTTCCATGAAGAAGCCCCATTAGGAAACTTAATCCTCGCACACCTCTCTATGATGTAGTTCAACATATCATCTAGAGCAGAGAAGTTGTCTTCATTCAGTGTAGACCAGTGACGTATCTCTCCACCAACAGCAGCCCTAATGAGTACCTCTGTTCCTTCAGGGTAGAATAGACCTTGTGTAGGAAGGTCTGTTATAGGTAGTCTTTGCCATCCTAGTTGGTTAGCAAATTGCACCTGTGCAGGGTCCCTTTCCCACGGTTTCCTAACATCTGTGGTATCTGTAATCTTAGGACCCACCTCAGATGACGGCCTATTGATAGGTGTAACTGTAGCCATAGGAGGAGCACTTTGTGTGCCTTCCACCTCTTCTACATACTGTTTTAATCTTTCCTCGTTGTTGTTATCCATATGTTATAATTAGTTCTAAATATATATCTTACTCCTCAAAAACAGCTCAAGTGTTACTGGGGTATCATGCTACGTCCCATATATTATTTTTTAGATTTACAGTGCTTACAGTTACCTTTGTGTGTTATGTTTTGGTTAAACTCAGTGCTTATGATTAGGTACTCACAGCTGTCATACTCCATTACTGAGATACTAAAACCATTTACTTGCTTTCCATTTTTTATCAATTCATATCTTTCGTGTTGGTTTTCTTGTATCCTATTACGAGTATTTACAAACTCACTACATGAACTTAGCAGCAAAATTAAGATGACTATGAATGCTTTCATATACACACAGTTTAGCATTATATGATGTGGTACTGCCTAAGTTTTAGTAAAATAAAAATGCCAAGTTCATTTAAGAACCTGGCATTTAAAATGTCATATAACTAATTGATTAGATGATACTTTCATCCCAGCTGTCTACTGCAAGTGTAAAGTTCTCAATCTTGTAGTGCTCGTCGCTCATATACGCCAACTCAGGCGCAGGTAACTGTGAAATTGGGAACACATTGTAGCATTTCCATTGCCAGAATGGGTTGGCTGCTCTGTCATACATAGTGATAAGCATGTTACTTGCAACGTAGTCCCTTTTTAGACCTGTACGTCCTGTTAATGGGTCATACACTAAATCACACCATTTCCTGAGTGTTTTAAGAACATACGCACTCTTGTTGTTATCCAAGTTTACCTCAAAGGTCAACCCAATATCCATGGTGGTCTTATCTGGCTTAGCGCCTGCAAACCTTCTTGTAGCCCATTTGTACTGTTGTTCCATTGGTGAACCAGGGAAAGAGTGCGAAACAAGGCCTGTTATATTCTGAACGTTCTCAAGCAATAGGTTTGTGTTCTCATCGCTGGATCCTACACCAACAGGTAGAGCTATTTGGATTGTGAACAAATTAAGATATATGGGTTCATAAAGTTCCTGAGCGGCCCTAGAATTCTTCCAGTGTGGTAACCCAAAACTTCCTTGACTTTTGAAATCTGCCATAGTATTATTTTATTTTATTTATCTTGTTTTTGTAAGAGCAATCTTGCCTTGTATTTATCACTTATCTTTTTCTTTGTTTCTTCAGTATGATGCCATCCTCTTTTACCAGGGCGGCTAACTAATTTGTTGGATTCGCTTATTTTTTTCTTATGTTCATCTGTTAATTTTCGGCCTTTTAATTTATGCGACAATTTTTTCTTTGTTTCTTCACTATGTCTAAATCCTTTGATTGAATTCCTTATTTTCTCTTTTGTTTCTTCAGACATCTTCTTCGCATAGTTAGGATTTTTTGGTCCTTTTGTAAGCTCTGAACGTTTTATACAAAATTCAGGCGAATATTTAAAACCTATGTGTGCTTCGCGTATCTTCTGTTTAACTTCATCTGATGGTATCCATCCAAAGTTTCCATCTCCTCCCTTTGTTAAATTATACCCATTTGGATATAATGAATTAAACTGTTTTATATGATAAATTTCCCTTTCATTAAGATCTAATTGACAAGAACAATATTCAATTATTTCCTTTATAAAATTTTCTTTACCATACTTTTTAACAGCATTTCTAAACGCCTTTCCTGAACCTATATAGGAATCATTAAGACGTTTAGAAATATGTTGTCCAATATATATTTTTCCATTTACTTTACAAGTTGTCTTGTAAATATAAAAATATCTAGTCATAGTCATTCATAAATTAGACCGCTGTGAATCCTCCACTGCTAGATGTTCCTAGCTTGTTCACAGTTATCCTGTTTACTATTTTCTCCATACCTTTGTTGATCCATACTCCTATGTCAATTATGGCAAATCCTTCGTCTATAAGTTCTCCTGTGTTGTTGCTTTCATCCATAACTATTTCATAGTCATAAAGCGCGCCTGCATCTTTTATAGACTCAAGTATAGGAGTTATCTGGTTCACTATATTTAACCTTGAAACAGGGTTGTTGTAGTCAAACACATAGTTCTTTAGGATATCCTCAACCTGTAGTTCAATAGTGTTCAATAGTTCCCTAACGTGTAGGTAGTTATAATCACTCTTAACTGTTTGGTATGAAGTCCTATTGGCATAGATAAGAACTTGAGCAGTAGACTGTCTCTCTATGATAGAGTTGTAACCAAATGGTTCTAGGTAATCCCTATCTGTTTGGTCTAAGTTGTACTCAACACCACCAACATTAGCATTAGAAATGATACCATTCTTATTTGCCACGATAGCAAATGGGTCTCCTCCTAAGAACTTCCTAACAAATGTGTTAGAAACGTCTGCAGCAGGTGGAACAAGTATGGTCTTATCGTTGTCAACGTACTTTAAGTATGGTCCGAAAACTCCACAGTACCTTGCGCCGTTATCCTCTGTTGGAATGCTGAACCTAAATGATCTCACCATGTCTGGGTTACCACCTTGTGGAATCCACTCTGTTGAGAATATAGGTTTTGGGTCAACTCCAGGAATAAACATATCGCAGAAGTATGGGTCTTGTGAATTTGCAAAATGAGTTATTGATGGAGCACTTATAATCGCTGTTGTCTTTCCTCTTTTCTTTGCAAGTCTTGATAGGTAAACTTTACCTCCTAACTCAGGACGTAGTCCATAACCCATTGTGTCTACAATGTACCTATACTGGATCATGTCAGGATTTGTTAAACCTCTTAGGATTCCTTTGTCCTCTAACATTGAGTAGATTTTTTCAACCCCTTCTTCATTATTAGGAGCACCTGTAGTGCTATACCCAGGTAAATGGTTTGCTGTAATGTTAAGACCTTCCATCTTAATCATCCTATATGCTGTTGCTATTGAAGCATCATCGATAGGCTTTTGTACAGTAATATTTGTTGGGTTGGAAGTATAGTTGAAAATAGGTTCAGCTGTTTCAATTTTATACTTACCCAATGTAGAGTCGAATACCTTTGAAATAACTCTAGTAACACCAGGTATTCCATCTGTACTATCCTTCTTCACTAACGAACCTACAGTAATTGATGTTTGAACAGCTGTTGTTGAAGAGTCAAGAGTAAATATTTTGCCTGATGATCCATAAAGTGCTATACTAACATCTGTGTGTAGTATGTTGTCTGAAACGTCTATAACATAGCTTAAGAAGTTCTTAGTTACATTTGTTGTCCCAGCGTAGTCAACAAGGTTGTGTCCAACTAAGTCAACTGTGTAAAGGGCAGCTTCAGTAGAAGACCCATCACCAATTTCCCACTGGCCTTGTACATCATCCCAAATAAGTTGGTCAAGAGCCTCGTTGTTAACATTCAGTAAAACTCCTGTTAATGGAGTAGAAGAATTCACAATGTCCTCAATGAATTGGTTAGCGCCAGTTTGGTCCCTAAACTCAGGAATTATAGTACCAGTCCAAGATCCAACAAGATTTACCTGTGGAAGGTTGATAAAATCTCCTAGTTTGCTAGGTATAATACCCTTTGAATTAAAGAACTCAGAGAATATAGGGTCAGTAGAAAGTTTGTTGTACTTTGACCAATCCCCTTCAATGGCGTACACTTGTATAAAATAGTCCTTTATAAGGTCGAATGGACGAATCCACTTGAACGGAATATTGGTGTCAGAACCATACCATTCCTTTGCATAAACACTGTAACCTTGTAGGCCAACAGCCTTTCTGACAATGAAAGATATATCCCTTGTTCCAACATTAGCAAATTGCAATAATGGAGCACTCTCTGCGTTTGTTACACCGCCATACTTATTTTGGATGACTCCTTGTAAGTACTTAGGATCAGCTTTCCAAAACCTCTCCCTATTGAAGAAGTTGATGTAAAGATCGGTAGGAATATTACCTAAATCATCCTCCTGAACGTATGAACTACTATCCAAAGAAAGCGCTATAACACTAACTTGGTCAGCATTTGACATAAGGTCTGGGTCTGTATTAACATTAAGCAAGTTAATGGCAAATACAGGGGATTGTAGTAGACATGTGTCTATAGACCTATGGAAGAATGATCCCTTTCTTTCAAGCTTAAGGTCTAAATCTCCGTAGTACTTTTGCCTATCCCTTGTTGACCTAATAAATACAGGTGCGTTGAATGGCCCTATCCTAGAAAATCCAGGAACCAACCTAAGGGACTGTGTTGTTACAGTAATCCTTTCAGACTGGTCAACCTCGATCGTATATACTCCAGCAGATTTAAACTGTGATAAATCTAAAGCTAATTTTGCCATGGAATTTTTGTTTATTTTAATTTATATATCATACTTAGGGTAGGATAATAATTACAGTTTATGTCTCCTACTCATTGTTTTACATTATATATTTGAGTTTAAAATGACCTTCCGGGCTTGTACCGCAAGTACTGTTCACTACTCTTGTTGAATATCTCCCTAATATTGTTCTCAACGTCATCTTCATACATAGCCTTGAATAAGTCATCGCTTAGGTCCTCTTCATCATATGGTTCCTTTAGAATTTCCATTGCAAGCCTTTTCTCTGGGCAATCGCTCATTGACTCTAAGAAATCATACAGCCAATCAGAGTACTCACTCTCTTGATAAAGTCTAGAAAGATTTAGAACACTCATGGCTATATCATCATGCCTAGCGATACCCTTATACTTCCCATCTTTACTCTTTCCAAAAGCATTGAACTCATAGTATGTTTCTTCTTCTGTCACTAATATTGTTTTCCTATCGATAAGTCTTTTTCCAAGTTTAACAAAGTGGTCCTTATCAGACCTAACTTTAAAACCGGCCTTTTTACGAGGAAGCTTTTCTCCTGGAACTGGAGCAGTATGGTATGTATGCATTACTAGTTCATCAGAGTACTCATCATGGTTAGAGAACTCCATCATAAAGGCCTTACCATTGAAGTTCATCTCAACCACCATTTTACATACATCTGGGCCAAGTTGGTCAAATACAATGGCCTTTGACACCTTTGCAAGGGCCTCAACATCCTTTACGTTATCCCTATAAAGGCCAACTTGTTCAAGTCTAAACAAGTTCTCTATACGGTGTTCATCTTTCCTTAGTTTTCTTAGTTTTGCAAGGCTCTTTAGTTTAACCTTATGTACACTTGCTATGTTGTAGTCGCTGTCCTTTTTCTCATCTATATCCTTTCCTTCTGCAATGTCAACAGTCAACACATACCTTTCATTTTTCTTATCTACACTGCCATTTGGGTTAAAGTCATTCCGCCATTGAAGGTTCTCGTAGAGTTCACTATCCAAAGATGTATGGTCTAGGTTAACGTTTCTATATGAGAACATCTTGGAGAGTCGTTTCATCCAACTTAGGTTACTTCCGTCAAGAAGGTTATTGGCCTTTATGTCAAACTTTAGTTCAAACTCTTGGGCAAATTCATCTTCGCCAAAGTTTCTTTTCATTTTCTTTGCCCATTCTTCATCATGACCAGGAACTTCCCAGTAGTCAACTCTTTTCCATGTAAAGTCATTCTTTCCTGTTACAGCACCATCCCATAGTTCAAAGAATAGGTTATCCTGACCATAAGGTGTTGATGATATGATACATTGTGAAACTTGAGATGACGAAAGTGTAGGGTAAACTGACCGCCAGAAGTCCCTTGCGATATTCTGTTGGATATGGGCAAACTCGTCAATGTATAGAACATGTATAGCAAAACCGATAGCTGCTGTTTTAGTTGTGGCCTGAGATGTTAGCATACATCCGTTGTCAAGTCTCATTCCACCTGCACCTATACTAAGTATACCAGGCTTTAGGAAGAATGGTAACCCTTTGAATACATCAGTTACCTTGTTAACGATTTCAAATGTTGTCGCCTGTTTATTGGCCAAAATAGCAAGGTTCCTATCTGTATGAAAGCACAAGTACCAAGCAAAGTAAGCCGCTATAGTGGTTGTGTTATGAGATAGAACCCCATTTCCGTAAAACCTATGGTCATCAGAGTCAACAGTCACATCATACATACAAACACTAGGAGAGTACTCTGTGATGCTAATAACCCGTTGTAAACCTACATCAGTCTGTATAAAATCTCCACTCCTTAGGTTCTTTACAAAAACTTGGGACATCATACTGTCAAATACAATATGGTTATCAGCGGCATCTATAAAATAACCATTTTGTAGTTCTACCCTAAAAACACTAAAAGGCTTGGTTTTATGTATGGATGAAATAGGTTTAAACCCTTTATCTGTTTGAATTTCAAATTTTTCAATATCATATGATTCTATAAGCTTCTCGGTCATATCCACACCCATATTCTCATACGCCTCTATACGCTGTATAAGGTGCAGTATAAATGAACGTAGTATGTGTTTAATCTTACTCATAAATAAATGTTATACATTTTTCTATTGTTCCATTTGGATCGTCGTAGAAATCATCTTCACGAATATGTAATATCTTATATCCTCCTTCCATTATAGATTTATCTCTTTGCTCCTCTCTTGATTTATTTACTACTGAATTTTGATGCCAGTAAATACCATCAAATTCTATTATTTTATTATTATCTTTTACTAAAAAATCTGGTTTAACTATTCTATTACTTAATTTTAGTGTGTATTCATTGTTCCTTTTATTGTCATGAATAGTTGCAAAATATATTTCATTGAAATTATTTTTTATTAAATCATACAACTGTTTAAACAAAACCTGAGAAACCTTTGAATAACTATTTCTTTTATAATTATTAAGCCATTTTTCTTGACGTTGTTTCCATCTTTCTAGGCCTTTTTCCTCTCCATACTTCTCAATGCACTTATTGAGTGAAAATGTTATTTGTCTTTCTTTAATTTTTCCAATGGCCTCTTCTTCTGAAAGACCCCTTTTAACCCAATAGTCTACCCTAGTTTCAAATTCCCTATCTGAAAGGGCCCTTTTTATGAATTCTTCTCTATCGGTTTCTGTCAAGCCACGTTTAGTGTAGAACTCTTTGCTAAAAGGGGATATCTCCTTTCTTTGCTGTTCTGTAGTCTTAGACCTATGGTTTGGGTTGTTCTCACCCCTAAACTTCTCGGAGAACATACTCTTGTAGTATTCAGACTTCATATGCTTGCCAGCATTCTTAGAAGTGTTCTCTTTATCTCTACTGCAAGTTAATGGGTGTGTAGGAAATTCTAATGAGTAGTCCTTAGATGTTTTTCCTGGATGGAACTTTTGGATGTGCTTGCCGTAAATTCTCTTGACCTTCATACCACACCATTGGCAAACTATAAAATCTTCATTTTCGACACCACTTAATTCATTAGAAGTTTTTTTCTTAAAGTACTCTTTATACTGAGAGCGGCATTCATCAGAACACATTTTAATACGACCATCATTGGTCTCAAACTCCTTGCCACAAACTAAACATTTTCTTGTCATAACAATTTATTTTATATATTCATGGCATCAGGACAAAATATTGTAAACTTTATAAAGAAACACTTTTATAGAATGCAAAAGTTTTTTCTTTAATGTAGGCTTAGTTTGTTGTTGGTGTTTACTTACAAGGTCAAAGAACTCGCCTAATGATATTGTACTAATTTTATTTGTAACTGTATTTTTTATATATATTTTTGTTGTATGTAAAAAACATTTACCGGTCTGCCTCGAGGCCATTAAAATAAAGTTGCGTACCTTAGGTGCAACATCTTCTATAGAATCAAGCCATTCCTCGTCTCCAAGTGTACTAAGTATATCGTGCTGAAAAGGTCTAAGTGGAACAGTTGTCCTACCCTTATCAGTAAGGAACCTACAGTATGTTTCAACAAAGTAGTCTATGTCTGAGGAACACCTTATGAACTCTTGCTCTTCTTCATGAGTTAGCTGGAATAGGATGTTTGCAGCCTTTAACTCTGGGTTCCTATCATGAAAGCACCCAAGGTCAACATCTGCCCCCTGTCTTAGCTTATCTACTGTTTCTAGAACAGTCTGTGTGTTCCAAATTATATGTGATGACATAGAGTAGTATTAGATGGCATCCACATCTTGGATGTCAAGGTCCTTGGACATTTTAAGTTTCTTAGTCTCCTTTATGAGTTCCTTTGTGCCTAAGGCTATTATTCCATCATTGGTCTTGGTTATACTACCCTGTCCAATGGCTGCCATATCTTGGTTCTTTTCGCGAATGTCCTGCTTTAGGTCCCTATATGTGGACTTTATTGCCTCAACAGTTTGTAGAAGTTGTTTATTCAACTCTCCTATAGTCTTAGACATTTGTCCAAACACTTCAAACATCCTAGGGTGCATTGCGCCGGATCTAACTTCTTCCATAAGGGCTTTTTGCATCATCTCATTGATGTTCAGCTGGTATAGCATGCCGGCTAAGGATATTACGTCAACCTGCATCTTGTTCTTTAAGTATGGGTTGTCCTTCACGAGTTCATCGCTGAACATAAGGCCTGTTGCATTGTGTATCATTTTCTTGGCCTTCTTCTCACAGTCCTTTTGGAGTTCATCATAGTTTACCTCAAATGCAGGACCCATTTGTAGTTCTGGCGCTGTTGACGCATCTATTTCTTTTCCTATTTTTTCCGAACTGCCTTCAAGTAACTTCTCCAGTTCGTCTCTTTCCTGTTTTATTTTCATGACATTTATGTATTAGCGTTGTTTAGAAATATAAGGTGCCCTAAAACGTATATCACATGAATCGAGTATCAGGGCTTGGTCAGAGTCCTTAGTAAAGTATGAAAGCAACTCTTTGGGCTGGTTCTCTTCTTCTATTGTGGTCTTGAATAAACGAATATTTGTGACATATGATGGGGATTTGTTCACAGTGTACTTCTGTACTGTAGTGTACTCAGGTGTAAATGGTATAGTAGAGTAGAACTTAACTCGTATTTTGGCATCTAGATCTGATGGGTGCTGTTCCCAAACATACACGTTGTACTGGTTCCAACTATTACCTATGTTGACTACCACACCATACCACGTGTTATCAGTTAGCTGTGTGTCCAAAATAGCCATATGCTCTTGAGTACCATACTGGATTTTTACATACTGGTTAGCAGCTATAGTAACGGCAAATCCAGATGTTGATGTGTTTATCCCATCTAGTAATGTTATAGGATTTTTTAGTTTTGCCTTATACCCCAGTTGAGAAGACCAGTTAGGCTTAACACTATTCATATGACTCACAACACTTGACTCTATCCTACACCAATAAACCCCCGTTGACGAGTACCCATCATCTATAACCTTTGCATAGAAGTTCAAGGATCCTGATTTAGATATGACGAACACATCGTCAACAGCAAAACGTCTAGGGCCTTTTATCTTAATCTTATAGTTTGCAGGTGGGGTTAGTGTAAGGTCTTCTTGTATCCAAACTACTTCATATGATTCATCTACGGGTTGAGGATTTATCCAAGCAGTAATAGCCCTATCATATGTTGGTTTTATCTCATCGCCTACCGGGCTCTTATACTCCACCGCATTGTACATGGATGATGATGCCATGTCATAGAAGCCCTGGGCCACTATAGTTCCATAAATTTCAACATTTGTTGGGATGACCCTTAGGTTATCGTCAAGTTCTTTAAACTGGTCACGTTCGGTTGAGTTAAACGGTGACATCTGCCTCTTGTCAGTAAGCTTCATCCTTTCATACTCCTGGGCATCTCCAAACAACTCTTGTTCAGATATTGTGTACTTATCAATAGTTTCTTTTAATGCATCCCCCTCTCTTCTGGACGCCTCTGGGGTATACTTACGTAGGTTACATACCCAAGTGGTCTCTTGCTCCATGAATCCTCTTTTTAGGTATGATGATTCAACTTGGTACAGTTTGTTTGGCATTGCCAAGTACACTATGTCCTTCTTCTGTGGTGCAGTCCCAAACCCTGCTATCTCCTCCCAGTACTTCTTGTCTATTTGGATCTCGACTGGAACATTGTACTCAAGCCCCATTAGGTCATACTGGTAGTTTGAATCTGGCATTGTACCGTTGGCCACAACAACTCGTAAACATAGTGGGGTTTCTTCTACACACGAAAGGGTGTACTCTTTGAACATAATGTCCTTTGACCTCTGTTGTGGAACAGCTCTAAACCATCTAGCATCAATGCCAAACATTTTATTGGTTACATTGTTAAGTGTGTTGAATGTTTGTAATGCAGACAGTGCAGCATTTGGGTTGAATACTTCCCATGGATTGGCATTGGGGTTTGTCACCAATGTGTTTGGGTTCGGTGTTTGTGCACCTGGAACAGCCCCGCTTATATTTTGGTCTTCTGTAGACATAGTACCTTTTGTTTATTTATTCATCACCATTTCTTCTCTGGACAACCCCCTATGGATATCCCAAAGGAATCCATAGGAAACCTCATCTTGGTCTTTACGTCCATGAAACACCCACATTCACCGCAAGTTCTAATTGGTGTAAAGAACTCACACTTCTCGCATACTGATATTCTATACAAGGCTTCAGCCTTTCGCATCATCCTATAAGGGGGCCAAACATAGTAAAGCACCCATAAGGCATACCCTTTTAGTATAAGACCTAGTATTTTTAGTAGTTTTATCATAGTACATGTTTTAAATCAGCGTTTCCTAATGGTGTTAGTTTAAAGTATGTAAATCCTTCTCCATAAATTGTTGGGGCGTTTGAAGCAACAGAACTGCCAAACTTTAATGACGGGTATAGTATTCCTCCTTGATTTATGTATATTATTCCTTTTATGCTAGCATAAATCCAAGACAGCGCAGTATACCCTGCCAGCCTAGCATATGTACTTACATCAGCCAAGTTTGTTTTAGACCCCATTAGTATATAGTTGGTTTGGTTTACTTGACCATCAGCTACTGGGTCGTTTGTTATATATGAACTAGATCCATAGTACTTAGTGGACCTAAGGTTTGTGTATGTTCCATAAAAGCCAAAGTATGATGCAGTTGATTGTTTTACTTTAATATTAAACTCAAACTCATATGCGGTTGAACTATTAACCACTAAGTAATCTATACCATGTGAATTGGCAAAACATTTTTGTAGTTGTAACCCAGGAGATAGGGATACATCAATGTCTTGGAATAGTATCCTTGTGCTTGGCACATATCCTCTTGAGGATGTATCAGGTGTAAAGTACATAACTTTTCCATCATACTCAGATTGGCCTTTTACCTGTGAAACATACAAACCTTGTGCCCGTAATCTTGATTTTGTTGAGATTATCTCACTTGACTGCGTGAACTCAATGGCATGACCTGAGGTCATGCCATCAGGCATCCAAAAGTACATAGACCTTGCGGTCATACCATTATTTGTACAGCCAGTTCCTATACTCCATCTATCTTGTAATGTGCCAGAACATACCATGAGTCCTGAAGGTCCTGTGCTTCTATACAACATAAGTTGTTCATCAGGAGTATCACCTTCATCTAATTCGTTTCCTATTATTAAACCGTAACCATATCCAGGCATGGCAAGGAAATCCCATGCATTGTTTGCATATGACGCAAACTGAAGTGTCTGTGGTGATGACCAATTGCCCTGGCCATCTAGGTATGTTGCATTATTGTTATTTAGTTTAGGAAGAAAACCGTGTCTAGATGATGTAGCGTTATTTGTTGTTGTATCCCCTAAGGATATATCCACGTCATTAACCTTTGACCATGACGGGTTGTTATTAGTTCCACCATTCCGTAAGAAACTTGCTGTTGTTGTGGTCTTTGCCAATCTCGTTAAGGTTGTTCCGGAGTTGTAGTAAAGTAAATCACCTTGGGAGTATGATGTAACCCCTGTTCCGCCATATGATGTGACTAGGCTAGATGCTCCAACTAAAACTCCAGCGCTAGATAGTACAACACCATTTATATTAACAAACAATGACGCATCCAGGCTTAACGACCCGTCAACATGTAAAGAATTAGTTGTAAATGCCATAGTATAAAGTATTTAGTTATTTATTATCATTTTTCCACTACCATTTCCAATGATAACTTTCCCGCTGTATTCTCCAAGTGTAACACTATGGGGTAGTACAGCTTTAGCAGCCTCATATGTAATAGTTAGGTAAACTCCACCGTTCATAATAAACCAATACGGCATCGGGTTTACATAGTTCTTTAGGCAGTATGAAATTTGTCCGTCTCCTAGTGATGTAGCAATGTCGCTTGTAGGAATAGCTACATCAGAGTACCCTGGATTACCGGAACCCCCTATGTTTGAATCCCAATAAAATGTAGCGGATGGCGAGGCTGCTACACTGGGTGCATTATTCCAAGTTATGCTGACATCTGTCCAACTGTTTGAAGTTGACTTGAAAATACCTGCATCTGTTATGTATTCTTGGTTCCAACAGATGTCTATACCAAATGATACTGTTGCACTTATTATTGAACTACCTACTGGTATGGAACTTAGGTCAAACCCAAACCAAGCTCTAGATTCATATCCAACTGTTGTCTCAGGGTAGTAGTAGGCACTTGGAGTTCCATAAATTGTGTACGATGATATATGTACATTAGTATTGGGGGCCCCTTGGTCCACATGAGAGTGCTTATTGGCATATATTTGAACTGATGGCATAATTAAGTCTTTATTAAAAATCCATTTGTGTAAACTTTATATAAGTAAACAGGCTCTCGATCAGGCATTATACTTGAACCAACATGAACCGTACATGAAATGTAAAGGTTTAGGTAGTTCTTAATATCAACTAGTGTTTGCCTATCTATAGGGTCTAAAACTATAAAGTCAACATCATTGTTACTAAACCCGTTTTTTACAACTCCACCAGTCATATAGATGTCAAATGGCCATTCAACACTCTTAGGAAGCATTGCAATAACTTCCTTGGCAGTTATAGTAAACGGTTTATCCACTACAGGGGCAGGTCTTGTATATGACATGGTGTTTTTGTCAATGATTAGTTCTCCTTTATCATAGAGTCTAATACGGGTTTTATTATTGTTACATTTCCAATCATTAGATGCAGTAGCCTGAAACCCAAATGGTTCAACTATTGAGTTAAAAAACATTTTTGTACTTGAGTCAGGTTCAACATCAGAATCAACTAGAAACACTATATTATCTGGTGTACTTCCATACATTGCAATTTTTCCTATTACCCACACATTTACACTAGTATCCAAGTGCTTAGGAAGAGCTTTTACCAATTGGTCTATGGTAAGTATTTTTATAGGAACAATATCCTGGGGAAGTGTATTTACTACTATGGCCATACCTATTCACTAAAATTACCCTTTTCGACCCAAGATCCACTTATACGTTTTTGGACTGATAGGGTTCCATTTGTTAGTACAACAAATCGCCAAGACCCATTTGTACAAGGATCCCCTAGGCATAAGTACCCTGCTTCAACAGCAACAGCAGTTTCTGACAGAGATGTTGTATTACCCATTCCCCATACTTTTATAGCTGAAGACCCATCAATTTTCATAGAGTAGCTCTGTTCAGATCCAATAGGGGCTGAAGATATAGGCATGTCAACAAATGTTAATTTTCCACCATTTTCTTTTATTTCTAATGATGACACACCTAAATTATCAGAAGGATCTTTGAGAAACACGGTAGTTCCATTTGTACTAAGGTCCCAATAGTTCGTAGTACTTTGTCCTATTTGGTCTGAAAGTTGTTTTATTGAAGCATCAACATAACCTTTTGTGTAGAAAGAAGCATCGACTTGGGTCTTTGTGTAGAAAGAAGCATCGACTTGGGTCTTTGTGTAGAAAGAAGCATCGACATAACCCTTTGTGTAGAAAGAAGCATCGACTTGGGTCTTTGTGTAGAAAGAAGCATCGACATAACCCTTTGTGTAGAAAGAAGCATCGACATAACCCTTTGTGTAGAAAGAAGCATCGACTTGGGTCTTATCATAAAAAATACTTAATGCGTCAAGTGTATTATTAACAGAAGCATCTAATTTAGATAGAGCTACATATTGAGGAGCTACATAATCAAAAACAGCCTTGGCTGTTACCAGAATTGATGATGCATCTTGTGAAATATTAGTCGAAGTATTCTGAATACTAATGACTGGTTGAGTAGGGCTAGGACCAACCGTTAACTATACTTAGGGTAGTTTTTGCTAAAGAACTGCCTAAGTTCCTTTAGCTTATCCTTCCCTTCCTGTGATAGTACCCACATTTTATTCTCATCACGGGTGAAGTAGTTCTTATAGGCCCACTGGAAGTTTGTTGAGTAGTACCCCCTGTCATCGATTTTATGGAAAGTTCCTTTTCCATATGAAAGTTCATAGGCAAAACGTTGAAGGTCAGAAAGTTTAAGTGCTTTATTGTTAGCGTACTGTAGTATGCGGTATAGGATGTACCCTTTCTTAGGGCGCAATGATTTCGTTACATAGGTAGTCATATCATCTATGTCTATGTTTTTGGCCCAGGTCGGAAGGTTCTCATTGGCCCTTAGGAATTTTAGAAGTTCAACATCTTTTGTCTGTATAGCAAATGAAAGCGCCATTTTAGTACGTAGTATGTACTCATTGTTGGTTACAGTATTTTTCTTAAAGTAATCAATGAAGTAGTCCTTGATAAATTGCCTATTTTCTTGGTTCAGTTTTGTGAAGTCTACACTGGGATTTTCAACTAATGACAATAATGAATTACGAAGAAGACGTTTACTATTAAGAATAACCCCTGCTTTAAACTTGGTTGTAGAATAAGAGAACTTGTAGAATACATTCTCCACGATATCATATAGTTCAGGACTAAGTTTATTAACATTTACATTATCAAGAATTTTAATAGTAGGGCTATAATTATTTGCAATAATTGAGTAGGCCTTTTTGGCAAGGTCATAGTTATTATTGACTAAAGCAAAATTAAGTAGTCTTTGAGGATCGTTAATACTGGCCCCCCTATTTATATCTGAAAGTATTGTATCAGTGGTTTTTGGAAGTAGGATGGATTCGTCAAGTCTGCTATTTACATATTTTGCTCTCATTGGGTACTTTATTCTATTTATTCTCCTGATAGTTCCTCAGGTGTCAATGTTGACATAGTATCAAACTCAGAGAATTTCTTTATGAACTCTATATAAGGGTTTGATAGTAATGTGTTCTTCTTGGGTGTTGTCATTTCATCTATGAGCTTTATTCTCATATGGTTCTTTACAACCTCATGAACTTTAGTGAAATCAGCACCAAGAGATTCAACCCATGCCCTATGCCTTTCAAGAATTTTTGTTGATTCATTCTCATGGCCATATGCACTCCATGATCCAGGAGTTTTTTCAGATGGGTGTGTTGTGCTAACTTTCCCAAGGTCATGGAACAATGCAGCAAGAACCATATTTAGGTCCCCTGTTTTGAGTGCCCTGTTGTACACTATTTTAATATGACGTCTGCAGTCCCCCTCAGGATGCCATGTAGGGCTCTGTAGTGTAGTGGCACAATTCTCAACAAGCTCCTTTATCTCTAATGGGGCCCGACTTACGAGTTCTTCGAATGATGGTAGTCCATGTTGTGACTGTTCTTCCTTTAAGTACATTCTATTGTAGTATTTTATATGTTTAAACTCTATGTTAATTCTTGGGTGTAGTCTCCTAGCCCTATCTATTATCTGCTTAAATGCAGTGTTCACTTGGTCCTCAGTGTAGGGGTATGGGTCATCTAGTAGTAGGTTACTTTCTCCCATCGCAATGGTATTGGTGGACTTCACTCGCTGTACGCTTATGAATGACAAAGGGAGAGTCTTCCACCAGTTGGGTCTATTTGGTAGTACACCCTTTATAACCAATGCGTCTAGTATGGTTTGGTGTATGCAGTTGGCCTTTAGTGAAAGGTATAGGTTTCCATCCTTATCGATGAACCCCCTAACGTTCTCACCCAGCTCATTAATGTTGGAAGGGTTCTTCACAACATAGGCCTTTTCATTCACTTGTATTACCTGGTCCTTATTGAGCTTACTGACTGCGTACTCATCATCAAACTTGTCTACCTTATCATAAATACCGAAATGTGATGCAGCTAATTTATCTCCAACACCTTCAACTACTTCCATCCTGCTCTTAAGGAGCTTGACCACTTCTGTATGCCCATTAGCACTTGCCCACTTAAGCGCAAAGTCATCGCCTGCATGCACATTAGCCCCAGCATTTAGTAATATCTTTACTACTTCAGCATGACCTCTACTACTCGCACGCCTTAGCGCATAGTCATCACCTGCATGCACATTAGCCCCAGCGTCAATTAGGAGTTTTACTACTTCAGTATGACCATTCTCACTTGCCCACCTAAGTGCGTAGTCATTATCGGCATGCACATCTGCCCCAACATCTAGTAAAAATCTTACTATATTAACATGTCCATTCTGTGCTGAAAATCTAAGTGCTTCATCATCAATAGCGTGAACATCGACAAACTTATCATATAAAATTTTAGCTAGAAATAACTTATTAAATTGGCATGTTTGTCTAAAAGCTTCGTAGTTATTAGCGCTAACTTTTGCCCCATTATCAAGTAGAAGTTTGACTAATTCAACATATCCATTTCGACTGGCAACTGAAAGCATTTTATTCTTTTTATACTGTGATAAGTTCTGTAAATCCATTTGACTGAGAGACTTTGGTTTTAGTATATCACTAGTAGCTTCAAGTACTGGGTAGAAGGACTCATTCATCCTGCTCTTAAGGAGCTTGACCACTTCTGTATGACCCTTTTCTCTTGCCCATCTAAGTGCAATGTCGTCTTCAGCATGGACATTAGCCCCGGCGTCCAGTAAGAGCTTGACCGCATCAATATGACCACCTTTGCATGCCCACCTAAATGCATAGTCATCTTTAGCATGAACATCGGCTCCTCTATTAAGTAGGAGCTTAACCAATTCAGTATGACCACGGCTACTTGCCCACCTAAGTGCATAGTCATCACCAGCATGGACATTGGCCCCCTTATCCAGTAGGAGCTTGATCACTTCAATACGGCCATTAGCACTTGCCCATCTAAGTGCACAGTCATCTTCAGCATGGACATTGGCCCCAGCATCAAGTAGGAGCTTGACCACTTCTGTACGCCCATTCTGGCTTGCCCATCTAAGTGCATAGTCATCACCAACATGGACATTGGCCCCCTTACCCAGTAGGAGCTTGACCACTTCTGTATGCCCATTCTGGCTTGCCCATCTAAGTGCATAGTCATCACCAGCATGGACATTAGCCCCAGCATCTAACAAGAGTTTTACTAATTTAATATGGCCCTTTTCACTTACATTCAAAAGAGATTGGTCTTTTTCTTTCTGACTTAACTTGAATAGGTCCTCAATTATATCTTCATGAGACTTTGGCTGTAGTATGTTAACAGATTCTATTATTGAGCTCCTTACTATCTTATACATCACATAATTCTTATTTTAGCATCCAATGATCCCCCTATGGTAGTTATGGAGTATTCTCAATACCTCACCATTAGGAGAAATCATGGGGTTATCCCTCTTGAACAACTCCTTATCTCCACCAAGGTAATCAAGTGCAAAGGTCCCCACAGCGCCACTTCTACTTATACCTGCAGCGCAATGGATAATTATGTTCTTGACAGTCCTGTTGTTATCAAGGAACTTGACAATCCTCTCGGCCATGTTTTCATCAAACGCCTTTACTTTACCTTTATTAGTTGACGAAGTCTCTGTCTCATCCTTTACATCATCAAAGAACAGCGTGAGCACATTATGATGAGAATGCCTAAATAGAGGTGTGTGGTAGTACTCACCACTAAAATCATTAATGCTTATAAATGCATGGCTAACGTACTCGTCAACATTACTATCATCTATTCCGTTTCCTTCCAGCATAGCATGGAACTGCACTTTGGGCAGTATGTAAATCCTAGGTTTTTGGTCCATATGTGTTTGGGTTTTTAGTTTTTATATTTATCAACAATAGTTCTAGCCTCATTCAACCTATAGGTTTCCTTTAGGATTAACCTAACTTTATGCTTCTTGTACTCTTCATTGCTAGTAAGGGCACGACTCACAAAGCTGAAGTAGGGTCTCTTATGGTTGTTTGTTGCAAACTTGTTAAAATCGCCTTTATAGTCTTCATTGAGTACCCTAATGAGTTCATTGACATTTCCGTCAATAAATGATGAGAACTTATCGATTGATGACACAACAGTACCAATAAACTCATGGGCCTTTGTATCATTCTCTTCAATTTGGCATACAATATCATCAAGTGTTCCGCTAAGGTAGTGATGTGCAATGTAGTCCTCCCTGAATAAGTTCTCAGTCATTAGACCATGCAAGTTGAAGTACCAAGATGTTTTTATCTTAACAAAGGTACCATCATCGAACATGACCACCCATCCCTCCTTATTCTCAACTGTCTTTGACATTAGGATCATTTCATCCAAGGTTAGTTTTTCATTCTTAATCACTACAATACAATGGGGTAAATTTTCAACTTCAGATCCTGGAATGAACTCTCGGGTCATATTGTTCCTCAGACCTATGAGACGTAGTTCACTATTGTCATACCTAACCACTATACGGTTATGCCGTGAAACATACTCAAATAGTGGGGTAAACCCTTCATCAGTCACACGATGAATCCAGTTGAAAAGACTCAAAGAGCCTTTGGCTATTTTCATAGCCATTTCAACTTGTTCATTGTTAAAGCCATCAATGGTCTTGGCAAAAACCTTACCAGATGGAAGCATCATGAAAGCAATGAGAGACCCGTCGGCTTTTTCAGCGACATGCCTAATAGTCTTACTTGACACTACGCTGTATTGCGTTGATGGAACTTGGTTTAAGTTAAAGAACTTAGGAAGCATTAGGAATCGTCTAAATAGATCGCCCCTTGGGTAGGTCACAAATGTAACACCTCTCATGTCAAATGCATCCATAGGTTTCCCAGGAATAGGGTTGGCAAAGTGTTCATACCCACACAGGAAGTAGTTAAACGATACACACTTAAACCCATCAACTTCATGTACCTTACTGTAGAAGTTCTGGTTATTGTAGTACTCGCAAAGGGTCTTCGCATCTTCAAATGTGATGCTGTATTTTGTCATGGCTCTCATGGTTTAAGATGTAAAAATACAAAATAGGATTAATATATAAAAATTTCTCGGTGTTAAAGTTCTGTTAAAATCGGCCTTTTAAAGAACTTTTTATATTTATTCCATATTATCGCGTACGTATACGCGGCGTGTGTGAAAGTGGCCTTTCCTCTTGGCCTTAGGTACTTATTTTATGTAGCTCGGGGAGAAAGTTTTGGATTAACTGTTAAAGTCCTGTTAAATTTATAAAATTTCCTACCATATTATAAAGGTATGGAAAAAATTGTTATATTTGCAAAACAACTATCCACAAGAGTACTAAAATACTATAGTACTCATTAACTTAAGAAGATGACAAATTTGAATTTTAGAAAAGTAGACGGAACACCTGTTGAAGACGTAGAGAAGTACGTTAAGGACTGGGTGCAACGTAACCCATTCGGAAAGGTTATCATAGGTTGTGATAGCCAAATGCACTGTAGGAAGATTAAGTACTCAATCGCCATAGTAATGCATATGATAGATAGCCAAGGTATAGGCCACGGGGCTCATGTAGTTGTTGCAGATGTATGGGAAAAAAGGATCACCAGAAATGCCCTTGAGGAAATGCCCACAAAACTATGGAAAGAGGCAGAGTACGTACAGATAGCCGCAGCTATGGTGGATGGTTCAGATGAGTCATTCAAGAAGAAGATAACACTGCATTTGGACTACAGTAGCAATGAAAAGTACAAGTCCAACTCTATGTTCAATGCAGGTATAGGGTACCTATCAGGCCTTGGGTATAAGGCCGAAGGTAAACCACATGCCTATGTGTCAACACACACAGCAGACCATTTTTGTAGGTAACTATGAAGCTATTTAGGACAAAATGGAGAGTTGCCACCGACGCGTACAGTGGATTTGAAGTACAAGTACGCCGATGGTACTTTCCTGTGTGGAGAGAGTTTTTTACTAATACACACCCTTCATTTGAATGTGCTATGATAATGATCTTGGCCAACAAAAAGGACAACGATATTGTCATACAAGATTTAAAAAGAAGAAAAATAGAAAAAATATGGAAGTGAAAAAAAAAGAAAAAGGATTTTTTCTTAATGGTATTTTTTGTATATTAGCAATCTATTATTTCACCATTAAACGATAAAAATATGGACAGAATACAAAGAAAGAAAAAGATTAAAAGTGTAAAAAAACTAAGGATTGCTTTTTACATTTTATCATTATTATTCATGACAGGGTTTATCCTGCTTTTAGTATACCTGCCTAAAGAATCTAAAACATCCGCAACTATACTGCTAGGGTTTTGGGTAACACTTGTAGTAGTGTTGTTTTCGACAATGTCTGTTGCTAGGTATAAACTTGATAGTATCCAAAGTGCAAAGAGAAAACTTATGCAAGAAAGGACCATGCTACATTACCATAGGGGCCTAGAGTATGTTAAGAATGGAGATTTTTGGAAAGCCTGCGATGAGTATGCATTAGTCGATGGTACAATAAAGTTTGTTTTGCTTGGCATGATAATCCAGTTAGGGTTAAACTCTGATGATATATCATCAGTAAGTTTATGTGAAGAGGTCATGGATGACATAAATAGTACATTGAGATGAACAGGAAGAACGCAACAGTAGTAAGCTCAGTAGCATTTATCATCTGTATGTTAATGCTACCGCCAACGAACTTCTCTGTATCATTAATGTTCGTAGCTTCATTGATCAGTTTAATTACTTGTATTATTTCTATAGGGGATTCTAAACTCATAGTCTCTATATTGTGGTTTGCCAATTTTGTTTTTTGGTGTACAATTAGTATAAACCTTTTCGTTATTGATTTTTTTAAAGGATGAAGGATTTAGTAATATTAAGAGGTTTACCAGGTAGTGGAAAGAGCACATTTGCTTATAAATTGAGTAGAGCAGTATGCACGGCAGATGACTTTGTCACACGAAATGGTGAGTATAAATGGAGTCAGGATGCTATGCCTGCTGCACA
>Ga0116156_10000867_pt1 | contig 31127 bp, 23 predicted proteins | sample AD_UKC045_MetaG_FD_89891 | JGI IMG/M metagenome (GOLD analysis project Ga0116156, IMG submission 89891) | Active sludge microbial communities of municipal wastewater-treating anaerobic digesters from USA - AD_UKC045_MetaG | ecosystem: Engineered > Bioreactor > Anaerobic > Digestate | place: USA...
GGTTGAGAGATGCGACATCGCGAAACCCCTGTAAATAAAGGACGATTCAGGGCTTGGCGAAAAGGACTCACGTTGCGCCTGAATTTGGCGCGCAGAGACAAGTGTGGAAGAAGAAAATGGTCGGGGCGAGAGGATTTGAACCTCCGACCCCCTGGACCCAAACCAGGTGCGCTAGCCGGGCTGCGCTACGCCCCGACACAAGTATGACTATTTTAGCATAAAATTGGGAATGTCCGCCACCCGCCCGGTTTCGCCTATGGAGATACCACGCGCACAATGGTATGATGAAGGCCTCCGCTTGAGTTGCAACAGGAAAAGGGAACGCGTATGAGTTTGCAGGACCTGTTTGAAAATCCACCCTCCGAATTCCGTCAAGCGCCCTTCTGGTTCTGGAATCACCGCCTGGACAAGGATCTGTTATCCTTCCAGATCCAGCAGATGCATGAAAAAGGGATTGGCGGCTTCGTAATGCATGCACGCCATGGCCTCATCACGCCCTATCTATCCGAAGAATGGCTGGACTGCATCCGCCATGCCTGCGCGGAAGCGAAGAAGCGGGGCATGATCGCATGGGCCTATGATGAGCGCGATTGGCCGAGCGGCCCGGCGGGCGGAAAAGTAATCCAAGATCCCGCAAACCGCATGAGTTACCTGCGGCTGGAAGAAGAAATGGTGGACGGCCCGCAAGACCTGGAATTCGGGAAAAAAGTCGTTGCAGCGTATCGTTCAAATGATTCCGGCAAGCTGGAGCGGATTCGGGAAAAGCGATTGCGGTGCGGGAAAGGACGGCATCGATTGTTAAAAGCGGTACGGTTTGAGTGTCCCGCCATTTTATGGTTTGAATCGTACCTCGACACGCTGAATCCTGAAGCTTGCCGCGCCTTTATCCACTCCACCTACGATTTTCACGAGGAAAAACTCGGTGATTTGCGCACCCTCGGCCTGACCGGCTTCTTCACCGATGAGCCGGCACTCAGCACCTATCCTGACGACCTGCGCCGCATTCCCTGGACCGCCGCGGTTCCTGAAACCTTCAAAAAAACAAAAGGATATGACCTTCTGGATCATCTCCCCGATCTGTTCTCGCAGGGAGAAGCCGGCGCACAATTACGTTATGACTATTGGGATGTGATCACGGACATGTTCGAACGGGCATTCTTTGGGCAACTCTCGGACTGGTGCGAGAAACGCGGTCTGATGCTCATCGGCCATCCCCTCGGCGAAGAGCCGCTCTTCTATCAGTTCCGATGTCTCGGCACCATCTTCAAATACCTCAAACACCAGCACATGCCGGGCATGGACCACCTCACCATCACCATCGGCAAGCGGCATCCCATGAGCATGACGCCGAAACTGATTGCTTCCGCCGCGCTGCTCGCAGGGCGTGAACGAACCATGACGGAGACCTTTGGCGAGAGTGGCTGGGGACTCACCCTGCGCGACATGAAGTGGATGTGCGACTGGCAAATGGTGAACGGTATCAACTATTTCATCCCGCATGCCTTTTATTATTCCGTGGCCGGCCGGCGCAAAAAAGATTCGCCGCCCTCCGAGTTTTACCAAACACCCCATTGGGAGCATTACCGGCTCCTTGCGGAATATACCGCCCGGATCACTGCCATGATGACCGGTGGCGAACATGTGGCGAAGCTGGCGGTGATGTTCCCGATGAGTTCGGTTTGGGCGGATTTCGTGCCGGGCGACACCATTCCGGATTCAGTCCTGCACATGGAAGCCGCGTTTGCGCCTTTGGGCGAAGCCTTGCTCGCGCTGCACCGCGATTTCGTGATCGTGGATGAAGATTCCCTGGCGCATGCGCAGATACACGACGGATTTTTCACCGTAAACGGACTGCGGTTCGAGGCCCTGGTGCTCCCCGCGATGACTTCCATCCGCTATGACGTGTTCGGCGTGATGAAACACATCGCGGAACACGCCACGGTGGTTTCCGTGGGCACGGACCGGATCCGCCTCTTGACCAGCACCGTCTCCGCCACGGTGGATTTGAAAGATATTCACGGTGTGACCGTGCTCGACAAACTGGAACCGGACCGCTTGGAAGAGAGCCTGTCCCGCGTTACACCCGATGTTATGATCGCCCACGCGCCGGAGGTGTATTACCTGCACCGCCGCCATCATGACCACGAGTTCTTTTTCTTTGCCAACACCGGTATGACCGCAGTGGATACGGAAGTCTCGTTCGAATGTGTGGGCGCGGTGACCATGTGGGATCCCGAAACCGGCATCAGCGGCCCCGCGCCGGATAATGCCGTGGAAGACGGACGCCTCGTGATGTCCCTGCGGCTCGCTCCCATGGGCTCCCTGCTGGTCTCCATCGATCCCGCACAGCCCCCCATCGACTTTCACGTCGTGCCGTTCCACCCCGAACAGCGGATCGAGGTGTGCAAAGACCTCTGGCATTTCACCCCGTTCAACGGAAATTTCCTGGCATTGAAGCATTGGCGGTTGAACATGGAAATGCGCCACAAAGTAACCGAACTCCGCTATACGGCGGAATTTATTATCGGCGAGCGCATCGCCAACCTCCGCCTGATTCTGGACGGCATCCCGGAGCATCCCTACGGCGTGCCGGAAGCCGCACGATCCCTGGTGGCGCCAGAAGTATACAGCGAAGTGCTCTTGGATGAAGAAGCGCTGCACGATGAACTGCCGTGGGAGATTGATCCCCACTTCCGCGTGCTCGGCCTGGGGGACCGCGTCGAGCCCGGCTTGCACCGCCTTGAAATTGTCATCCGCAACCAGGGCTGGTTTCCACAGCCGGGCCTGGAAGAATATGCCTGGCTCGCAGGCGATTTCATGCTCGAACTGGATGGAACCGCGCCCAGGCTGAGTCCATGCCGCGGCGTGCGCTGCGGCGCATGGGAAAAACAGGGCTTTCCCTTTTTCTCCGGAACCGCCGCCTATGCCGCAGATATCACATTGCCGAACGATCTGGTGGGCAAGCGCGTCTTCCTCGATGCCGGAAACGTGGGCCACCTGCTGGAGGTGGAAATCAACGGGAAGACTGCCGCCATGCGCGCATGGCCCCCGTACCGGGCGGAGATTACACGCTTTGTCTGGCCGGGCCTCTCCAATTTGATCGTACTGAAAGTCACCAATTCCGCCCGCAATTTCTTTGAAGGACCCGGCAAAGACCACCCCTCAGGCCTCCTCGAAAGCGTCTGGCTCGAAATCGGTTGAAACCAAAAGTATCAAGTAGCCGGAACTATACGATATTTGATGGCGGATCTTCTGCCGTAGAGTTATCCCGCGCGAAGACATCTTCAACATTTTCTTAAATTCATCCTGCGAAACAGGCAAAACACCTGCGTCGCCCTCATCCGAAGACGCCGGAAAGAGCGCCGCCGCGTTCTTTAATGCGCAGGAGTGCGCTGAGGTTCAGCATGAGATAGCGCAGGTGATGATAGTGCCCGATGCGTTCGTATTTCTCGAGAACCGAGCCTCTCCTTCGCAAGGGATTTGCCAGAGTTTGTTTGAATCAACCCAATGAAAAAAGCGAATTTTCAGGAAATTTTAGTGCGATGCCCCTGCCGCTTTCCCTTAATGTCAGCAACGATTGTCTGAAACCGTGTTATGATGGAGGTGCAACCAATGATTTTCAGGAACAACACATTTATGAGGAAGACCATGAGCCATTTGTTCATTCAGCTTCGTGTTATGGCCTGTGTGGGCTTGAGCATCTTTCTTTTTTCAACGGCGTATGCCGCGACGGAGGATCTAGGGAATGGATTCTTCCATCACGGCGTGGCGACGCCCATCAGCAATCATCGAGGCACGGTAGCCACAGTGGACGGCGATAACAGGGACGTCGTGCTGGTGTGGTTGTTTGACTGCCGGGGCGGCTATGCCTTGCTCATGATAGACGCCGAGACGGGCAAGAGCGAACAGGCGCCGATGCCCTTCGCGCCCGGTGGCGATTGTCCGTATGCCTCCATTCTATCCAGCGGCAACAAATTCTACACGCATTTCAACAGCAACTTCTGCGAGTTTGATCCGGTGAAGCGGGCGTTCACGTTTTCTGCCAAGACAGCGCCCCAGATGGCTATGGGCATGACGGAAGACACCAAGGGCGTCATCTGGTCGGTGACGTATCCGAACAGCGGCGTGGTGTCGTTCAATCCCGCCACCCGTGAGTTCAAGGATTATGGGTGCGTCCATAAAGAAAATTGGGCGCAGTACCAGCGCTATGTCGCTACGGATGACGCCGGCTGGCTCTATTTCGGCATTGGCAACACGGCGAGCCAGATCATCGCGTTCAACCCGGCGACCGCCGAAGCCAGGCCAATGATTCCCGAAGCCGAGCGTATCAACGGAAGCGGCTTCGTTTGCCCGGCCACCGACGGGAGGGTATACGGCCACGCGGGAGAGGCTGATAAGGATGGCTGGTACGAGTTCCATGGTGGCGAAGGGAAGAAGATCGGCAAAGCAAAAAGCTACGAAGCCCGGTCTATCATTACGTCGTCCCAAGGGCTGTTTCACACCAAGTTTCCGGATGGGAAGGAACTTAAAACATGCAACCTCGGTAAACGCACCCTTTCGGTCGTGAATCCGAAGACGGGCGAAACCAAGGAGGTGAAGTTCGACTACACGAGCGAAGGCGCGAATATCATGGGCGTGGCCGCCGCGCCGGATGGGACCGCCTGCGGCGGAACGGCGTTCCCCATGTGTTTTTTCAGCTACAATCCCAAGACGGACGCGTGGATTAACCGCGAGTGTTTCGGGCAATGGAATACTGTCGCTCGTCAAGGCGACCGATTCTTCGCTGGAGCGTATTCCGGCGGTTATCTGCTCGAATGGGATCCGGCCCGTCCCTGGGTTGCGACGGAAAAAGGCAAGGCAGAATCCAATCCGCTGTTCCTGGCGGAGTGCCATCAACCCATCAATCGCCCGCACAAGCTCCTGGCGCATCCTGACGGCAAAACGCTTGTGCTCGCAGGCACGCCTGGCTATGGCTACACCGGCGGCGGGCTGCTCTTCTGGGATCGCGAAACTAAACAACCGGCGATCATCGAACACACCGCCGTTCTGCCCCAACACTCCACGATAAGCCTCGCTGCATTGCCAGACGGGCTGCTTCTCGGCGGCTCCACGATTAGCCCCGGCACCGGCGGCGAAACCAAGGCAACCCAAGCGGAACTCTACCTCATGAACATGGCCACGAAAGAGGTGACCTGGCACGAGCCGGTGATCCCCGGCGCGCATAGTTATAATGATTTGTGCACCGCGCCGAACGGGCTTATCTACGGCATTGCGGACGGGATACACTTCTTTGTATTTGATGCCGCCCAACGCAAGGTGATCTACCAGGAAAACACCTCGTCCACCCTCGGGCATGCCACAAACCAGCAGGGGCCGCGCGTCTTTGTGCTAAGTCCCGAAGGCAAGCTGTACATGCTGTTCAATAAAGGCATTGCCGCGGTGGATCTCGCCACCCATCAACTCCACCTCCTGGCATCCTCGCCGATTCCTGTCGGGGCCGGCGGCGACTACCTCGACGGCCGCATCTACTTCGCCAACGGCTCCCATCTATACAGCTACATGCTTCCCAAATAGCCTGTTGCGGATTCGAACCTGTGAACATGGGCCGGGAGGGCGAAGCCGGGAGGGCGAAGCTCCTGCTGAGCCGTTAAAACAAGATCTGGAAAATCGCAAAACAAGGTGTATTGGGTTCGACGGCTCGGCAGGAGCCTCGCCCTCCCGATTGCGTCTACTTTCTTGGCAAGAACAAAGCGGCGAATCGCGGCATAGTGCCGTCTGTACCAATGTTGCGCGAATATGAGATTCTTGCCGCGCTCCCTCCTGCGGAGGGCAAGCCCCGCAATAACGAGCACACAAAACGGTTGGTGAGATCTGCTAGTCAGAACCGTCAACATATACCATTCTTGTTACATCAACAATTGGACGCGACAGAGAGAACACAGGTATAATCTTATTGGTAAGATTCGAAGGAGCTGAATCATGAATCAAAACATTGCAACAACGAAGATGAGTTCCAGAGGGCAGGTGGTAATCCCCGAGTCTATCCGTGACCGCCTAAAGCTTAACCCCGGTGTTCAATTCGCGGTGTTCGGACAGGATGACGTAGTCATGTTCAAGGTCATAAACCCACCAGCGGCTGACGAGTTCGCTCGTTTGAAACGGGAACTTCAACGCCAAGCGCGTCAAGGCGGTCTCAAACGCTCTGATATCCCCAAGGCCATTGCCAAGGTGCGGGGCCGAAGGTCCTTGGCCCATTCTGCGCCGGTGTGCTCAACGATAATCGCCGGTAAATCTAAGCCCCTGCTTCGCAAAAGCCCCATCAAGACTTGACAAGAAAGTATCACTAAAGTATCATTTAATCATGAAGACAGAATTGGTTACAACACTGAAACGGCAAGCGACGAGGCTCTTATCCGACCTGCGCGATTCCGGGGAGCCGGTGCTGATTACCGAACATGGCAAAGCGGCGGCCTACCTCGTGGACGTGGATTCGTATGAGTTCATGCAACGCAGGATGCAGATTCTTGAGGGTATTGCGCGCGGGGAACGCGCGATACTTGAGGGCCGCACCTTTTCTCAGGCCGAAGCCAAGGAAAAGATGAGAAAATGGCTCGTCTGATTTGGACGGAGCCCGCGCTGGCGGACTTGGGGGAAATCGCCGAATACATTGCACTTGATAATCCTGATGCGGCAGCGCGTTTCGTCCAAAAAGTATTCGACAGAATCGAGCGGCTTGCCGATTACCCAAAATCAGGAAAGCGTCCGCCCGAACTGGCCGGCACGCACTATCGTGAGATCATCGTTTCGCCTTGCCGCTTATTTTATCGCGTCGAGAAAAATAACGTGTACATCCTGTGTGTCATGCGTTCTGAGAGACTGCTACGTCCGTATTTGCTTCAGCGGCGCGAGGAACAATAGTGAAGCACATTGTGTCTCGCAAATAGCAGTTCTTGAGGAATTCACGCGTGCCGGATTCCTGCCAACGAACGAACAGTCAACCTGAACTCGTTTGGATCAAAAAAGTTTGGGATCTTCCACCTGCTTTATGTTATCTTCGCTTGTTAGAAAACATGTGGGAGGGGCTGGAATGAAACAGAAACTAATGCAAATGGACAGGGCGTGGGTATGGGCGCCGACAGAACCCTCGGGTGACTGAATATGATGGATGCTCTGGACAACCTCTCGCACGAAGAGGCTTTGTGGATACTGAAAGAACTGTGTAAGACAGATGCAAAAATTCGCATACGCATCCTCGCCGAGGCCGAGAAGTTATTTATGCAAGTTGATCGTGACGCTGTGGCAGAGGACGTCTTCTTTGAACTCGATGGGCTTAACGTGGACGAGCTCTGGGATCGTTCTGGACCGCACCGGCATGGCTATTCATCGCCAGATGAAATGGCGGTGGAAATGATCGAGGAGGCGCTGAAACCGTATGAAGACAAAATCCAGCAATACCAGAAAATGGGCATGCCGGAGCAGGCTAAACAATACTGCATGGGTGTATTGAAGGGAATTTACCAATTTGAGCACGAAGCGCAATCAGAATTTAAAGAGCAGGCGCCTGACTTAGCGGCGGAGTGCTTCGGAGGGATATTGGACGAGTGGCGTGAACGTTGCACCCGCAAAGAAGACATTCAGGCGATGAACGCATTCATGGGGCAAGAATGTTCAGAGTGGGCGAAGTGGGCTATCAAGGATGGCGCGGAATAACTCAAAAAGATGAGTTCCACAGAGGAGGACAATGTCTATACCCCATCCCGCGCCATTAGTATCCGGGCGAGTTGGTTTACCGTTGTATGCGGCCATTTGAGTTTCTTCAGGTGCTTATTGATCTTTTCAATATCAAATTCATCCGGGTCAAACCCGCCGCCGAGCCACTGCATCATGGATTCATACTCTTTATGCTTGGGATTCTTGATGACATCAAGCAGGTATGCATAACCCCCGATTCCGCCACAGTCTTCCGGCGGGCAAGCGCCTTTGCCGCCGAGGCATTCGGCAAAACCCTTGTGTTCCGCATCAGGCTCCAGTATCTTTTCCACGGTAATGGAATGTCTCCATGAATCACCAAAATCATATTCATAGATGAACTTGGCTTTTTCCCGTGGTACGATTTTCATCAAAATGGCTTTTCTTTCATCGAGGTCGGGCGGTTCACCAAAAAATCCACCTTCATTCAAGTCTATATCTGAATATGTCTCGTTTCCTATACTAAACGCATGGAGATGACTGTTTGTCCAGCCCATGGCCACCTGGATCACAGTGTGCAACAGCCCCAAATTCATATCTCCCCTGACCAGCAACCTGCGCCAAATAGAGAGGCCGGAAAGGGTGATTTTCAACTGATACAGCTTGGCGCTTTTCCCTGAAAACGAACGGCGGGTTTTGATTTCACTCATTGTATGGACTCCTGCTTTCGTTCACTAAACAATTCATGACGTTGAGCGTGTTTTGATAAACATAATCGAGTATCCGATACGCTTGATGGTCACTATCCTATCATTTCTTCCCAGGTTAAGTGTACGCGAAGAAGATCAACCGTGCACAAGATAGTCCGCTGGTAATGGACTTTCAGCAACGACAGATCCCGCAAAGTACCACCAGCCTCATCCGAAGACGCCGGAAATAGCGCCGCTGCGTTCTTTGATGCGCAAGAGCGCGCTGAGGTTCAGCATGAGGTGGCGGGGGTGATGGTAGTGTTCGATGCGTTCGTATTTTTCGACGAAATGCACACGGCGATCCGGGTAGATATCCCAGAGCGCATAGCCATGGCGCGCGAGCGGGAAGTTCTCGATCACGTAGGAGTAGCCGCGGCGCAGCCAGTCCTTGGCCCAGTCCGCGCCGGTGTGCTCGATGATCATTGTCAGCCCGGCGAGCGCTTCTTCCTGCACCCATAACGCCTTGTCGAGAATCCAGGTATTCTCGTCCACGTTTCGGCATCCGCGGAACCAGCCCTGATAGACGTCGTCCCACGCCACGTCGAGGTGCCGCCGGAAACGCCGTGCGGCCTCATTGAAGAGCGCGCTGTCTTTTCTGCGCAGGGCTTCATCCATCACCATCCACAGCGTTTCGATGCCATGGCCGGTATAAGCCAATTGCGCGTAGAGGTTGTCCGGCGCGGAAAAGTCGTGGTTGAGCACTTCCACGTTGAGATCAAACTCTTTATTGTAGTGGCGTTGCATGATCGCGTCGATGCAGCGATCTGCAACGGCGCGCACGCGGGGAGTGTCCGCGGCCTGGAGCAGTTGCGTGGCCAGGCGTATCATCACCATCCACACGCCGAGGAGCCTGCATCCGGGAAGGCTGGGCGTCTCCATGCCGCCGTAATACACCAGCGGCGCGTTGGGCGCGTACTGCGGATCATCGTAGATCCGCTCGCAGCGTTCGAGGATGGCCAGGGCGCGCGCGGCGAATTCCTCCTTGCCGCTGGCCGCCGCATACTCCGTGAATCCCTCCGCAACAAAGAGGTCGTCATAGACTTCATTGCCGGACTTAAAGCGCTTGCCCGCGATGAGCATGCCTTCATCTTCAATGGGGCGGCCCTCGCGCGAAAAAGAACTCGGCCAGAGTTTGTCCGCGGGCGGTTCATTGCGCAACAGGAACTCGACCGACTTCCGGGCCACGTCAAGATACCGATCCTCGCGCGCGAGGGTGCGGTAGAGGTGCGAATAGATCCAGATGCCCCGGCCTTCATACCGCGTACGCTTGTTCGTGGTGACCCGCTTGCCCGCGCGGTCCGCGTCAGTCATGAAACCGCCGTATTCGTGGTCAATGACAAATTTATCCATGAACGGCAGGAAATCATCGAAGAGATCATAGCGATAGCGCGCGATCAGGTCATCGAGCGTTCGCCCGCCGATCTTTCCCTCCGCGTCGAGCGCGCTCACGGCGCTCTTTGGCGGTGACGCACTTTCCGCACGAGCCACGCGCGGCGCCACGGCCCCCTGTGCCAGCAAGACTCCCATCGAACCGGTCAGTTGCAGAAAATGACGGCGTTTCATGGCGGCTTCCCTTTCTTATGGATTTCCGCGGACTCGAACCGTCGGCCTTATAGAATTCTGATCATGGGATCATGATATCAGAATACTCACTCAAATCAGTTCAAAGAAACTATCTTTCCGGAAGCTCCGTCAGCGCGTCTTGCGCGGACAGTTTCATGACGTAGACGGTCTTGCCGGTTTTCCTCTTGGCGCCATGCAGAGAGTAGGTCTTGCCCTTCCTGTTGATATATGAGATTGGTTTAACAGGCTTCCTCGTCATGTTTATGCTCCAAAACCGCTGTCGTTCATTCATTTCACATATTGAACAATAAAATTTAAATATCCTTGCCTTCCTCCGTCTTTGTTCCAGCGATTAACGGATTTGAGGAGCCTCTTGAGGCACAGGATAATTTCATCAATGGTTATTGGGACATCATCGCTGGAAAAGACTTCTTCGGTGTTCCCGAGAGGTATACGGCCAAGCCGCCATTCGCACATGTGCAGCACCCATTCTAGGAGAAGCTGTTCCAACTCTGAAAGGCGTGTAGTGCGTGCGGATCGTCCCGCCTTTTCGGCGGCATAGGTTTCCAGCGATGCCTCCAGCACTCGCATCACGTCGTAATCGGAAAGCTCCCGGTACTGTCTGTAGGTGTCTACGATCGCGAACTCGATGTTTTGCAGGACATCTGGGTGTTTGTCTTCAATTCGACTCATTTTATACCTCCGCGAAGGTCGTTGGATACTATGAAGAGCGACACCCCCTCGAACATTTGCATCATTTCTCCTATGATTGCATACCTGATTGCCGCTATCGTATTATTTCGGCAGGGGGCGAGAGAACTCCAGGATGGCCGGCACGCACTATCGTGAGGCCGTGGATTTCGAGTTCGCTGGCAGTGACCGTGGCGCTGCCGATCATTTGGGTGAGGACGGCGCATCGCTGAAAGGTTCTCATTTTGCGGCTTTCCGGGGGACCGTCCCGGGCTTGGCTTGCAGAACGGGCTGAGGCGTGATCGCCGCCATGCGCCCTGGGTGTTTCTTCTCGTTCTCTCGCATGCGCCGAAATATCTTGTGAATGTTGTAGTCCATCTCTCGCGCGGACTCATCTTTCATGCGGTGGACCTCGCGCAGAATCGGATCGCTATGCATTTTCTATTCTCCCAATAGTTCCTCAGGCGTGCATACCTGGGGATACTCGTTTCCATGTATAGCGTTGGCTTATCCATATCCGGGTTCAATCATTACCGAAGAGCACGGAATGAATCAAATTATGGAGGTTGCTTCTTGACACGTTGGCACTCAGATGTTGGCGACGCGCGTGGCTTGGTCGGCCTAGAGGCCGGATTCCCGCCCATCAGTTTGGATAGAACGCCGGGCGTTATCGGAGAATTTGACGTGAAACCCGAATCCGATCTCACAATATATGGCCAAATTCGGGTTCGCAGAACTATAGATCAAGGGCTGTCTTGATTTCCTCCAGTGTAAATCGCTTCTTCTTCATGGCACGGATCTCTGCGATTCGCGCAATCATATCCGGGGCATAGAGTTGATAGCCAGAGGCAGTAACATCAGCGACTTCTAGCAATCCCTCTTTGGTCCAATGCCGGATGGTAGAGTTTGCCACGCCAACGCGCTTTGCCAGTTCGCCAATCTTGAGAAGCCGTTCCTCATCAGAATCCGATTGGGGCGCTCCGCTTAATGCCTTTAAATAGATATCAAGAGACCGCTCCACGGCCCGCGAGAGTAGTTTGAAAAAATCATCTCTCGAACCACCCGTCTGTGCCTTCTCCAGAGCGCCAATATACCTCAACCGTTCGCGCTTCTGGATAATCGCGGGAGGAAAGCCATTCATCAGGAGTAACAGGTTCATCAGCAAACGGGCCGTGCGGCCATTGCCATCAACAAATGGGTGGATAGTCACCAGGCGATAGTGGGCTTCCGAAGCCAGCGCGACTGGGTGCATGCCTCTGGATTCTTTAAGCCATTGAGCAAACTCGGTCATCAGGTCCGGTACTTTGACAGGATTGGGCAGAACGACCGTGGACCCAGCGATGCGCACTCCAATAGTTCGATAGCGCCCAGCATTAACGTCGTCTATCCCCTTAAGTACGAGCGCGTGCAGTTGTAGGATGTCGCGCTCATCTACATCCTTCGGTTTCCGCGTCACTTGCGCCCGGATCCAGTCGATGGCGTACGCGTGATTCGCTGCCTCCAAGTGCTCCCTGAGAGTCTTTCCCCCAACCGTCAGGCCTTTTTCAAGCACGATCGCGGTCTCCCGGCGGGTAAGGGTATTCCCTTCGATAGCATTGCTCGTATAGGTCAGTTCCACACGAAACCATTCGTCCAGGTTCTCTACCAAAGCCACTGGCAATGGCCGGTGCTGGTCGAGCAGAGCCTTTTTCTCGTCCAGGACATCATACCGCATACATAAAGTATAAAGCATAACGTTACGGTTTGCAACTAGCCTGAGACGTTCAAAGGCGTGATTAACACCAACCATGTCTGGCATGTGATTCTGAATGAAAGTTCGCCAAGGCTGAGAGGGCGGTTTTCGTTCGCGTAAGTCATTGTGCCTAAGCATTTTAACGATAGTATTCAATGCGTTTTGCTGTTAGTTCTCCCACCCCAAGAAAACGCGTTCCCCGGGCGTTATCTTAAACACGATGGACTTTGGTGTATACGCCATTCACTTGGCGGGCGCTAGTGTCGGCTGCCGTTGCGCGCGGTGATCGGCAATGGCGGCGGAAATATCCAGGTCAAACTGATGGTCGCTCCGCGCCGTACAGTGGCCGATGCTTTCACAAAGTTTGTCTTGCGCCGGACTGTAGGTCAAGACGTCGATGCGCCCTTTCTCCGGGAAGAAACGCAACAGGCGCAGCCAGTCCGAATTATCCGCGTCCCGCGGGTAATCCATGAGAAGTTCATGCACGTCATTACCATGTACGCCCTGGCTGGTCTGCCGATGGGTAATGGAAATGGATTGATCGCCGCATAGCACGAGAAATAGGTTCGGGTACTTACTGAACGCTTTGTCCCACAACTGTTGCGGGGTGTTGCCGCGGTCTCCGTGGACTTTTTTCCATTGCATCCGTCCCTGCGGCGGCTCGGCGCTTTTCTTCTTTATTCCCCCCAGGTACATATGAGTTGAGATGATGGCCATTCGGTCACGATGGGTCTCGAATACCCCATCCAACCACTTCAGGACGTCGTCGGGCGCGTTACATTCCAGGTGTGCAATGACGAAATCGAGCCCACCGGCCGAAAACAGTTGGAAGCTGTCGGCATTGTTTCCCGAAACCTCCGGCGCATGCCCCGGCTGGCCCTCATAGGTTCCGCCATACCAGGGTTCCCCGGTGTAGCGGGCGGCGCCAAAATATTCTTGGAACAAGCGTGAATTGCCCGTGTTTCCGGCCATGTCGTGATTGCCGACGGCGATGCCGTAAGGAACCCGCCCATGAATCCGGTCCATATTTTCGCGGGCGATGCGCCACTGACGGGGCTCATTTTTATCCACGATGTCGCCCGTGTGGCTGATGAAGACAATCCGCTGCGTCTCCAGGTTTGCCGCCAGCCATGAAGTGCGCGATTCAAACGCCGGGTTGCGCGGTTCGCCGCTTTCCTCCTCCCTGCCGGTTCCCGGTCCCAGGTAGCGTTGCGTGTCGGGAATCACCGCGATGGAAAAGGTGCCCTCCGGCGCCGGGGTCAAGGATTGCCCCGGATCTCCAAATGAAATGGCGGAAAGCGTCAAAAGGCAGATTGCGATAAACACACTATGATGAAATCGTTTCATTATGATTTCCTTCCAATCAAAATGTTTTGGCTGTGTCACGGTTCCCGAATACAAAATGCTACCACCTTTATCTCAGCCGGTGCCAGTGGGGGTGCATTGCGGAAAAAAAGATTTCCGGAGTTCGGAGGCACGTTCTGCAAAATTCGCTTCTTGTGCAAAGTTGTTCATTTCGATGTTGGATCGGCTTCAAGTTCTCCGGCCTTCCGTATGTTCCGGAACATCAAGGAATTCGCGCGCTTGACGTCACCCCGTAACTCGCCTACACTGACGAAGTCCATTCCGGATAACATGGAGGACTGAATATGTACCTCAATCGGCGTGAGTTCATCGCGGCATCTTCCGCAATGGTTGCGGCCACGGCAGCGCGCGCGGCGTCAGGCAGAAAGTACAAAGCCTGCATTATTGGCGACAGCACCTTGGGAGGCTATGGGCACTGCATCCAGTACGCGTTTGCATTGCGGGACGACGTGGCAACCGTCGCATTGGCGGATCCCGATGAAGCAGGCCGGGCACAGCGCGCCAAGGAGGTGGGGGTCGAGCGGACCTATGCGGACTATCGCGAGATGCTCCAGAAGGAGCGGCCCGACCTGGTGGCGGTGGGACCGCGATGCACGGTGAAGCACCGGGATTACCTCATGGCCTGCGCCGAGATTGGCGCTCACGGGTTTATCGAGAAGCCCTTTTGCGACAGCCTGGCAAGCGGCGGCGAAATGATTGCCGCTATAAGCGCCAAAAACCTGAAGTGGGCTATCGCCTTCAACTTCCGCGGCATGGCGCTGGTTCAGCACGCGAAGAAACTGGTGAGCGAACAAGGTCTCATCGGAACGGTATTGGAGGCGCGCGGCCGTGGCAAGGAAGACCACCGCGCCGGCGGCGAGGACCTGATCGTGCTCGGTACGCACGTGTTTGATCTGATGCGTTTTTTCATGGGCGGGTCGCCGGCATGGTGCACCGCCGATGTAACCGTCGATGGCCGCGCGGCCACGCCCGCAGACGTGCGCGATGCCACTGAGCCGCTTGGGCCCATCGTAGGCGACCGCATTCACGCCATGTATGGATTCCCCGGCGGCTCAGCCGGGTACTTCGATTCCATGAAGAACCCCGATGGAAACGGCGGTCGCTTCGGCATCGATATCTACGGGAGCCGAGGCGTTGTTTCCATCCGCATCAATCGAGGCGACAACACGGCGAGCGTGCACTGGTTCGACGGTTCGTCCTGGGCTCCCGCCGAAAACGCTGGCTGGAAACCGTTGCCGGACGCCCCCGTCGTCAAGGTCAATGATCTGCAGCGCGAGCGTAACAGGATCATCACGGACGACCTCATTGCCGCCATCGAGGAAGATCGCCGCCCGGCCTTCAGCGTGCACGATGGTCTCGCATCGTGGGAGATGATTCAGGCCGTGTTTGATTCATGCGTCCAGGGAGGGCGCGTGGCCATACCGTTGCAGGATCGTTCACATCCCCTGAAACGTTGGGCCTGATGATTCCGCCATCGCATGGGCAGTATTCGCCGCGTTTTCCTATTCTTATTCCTTGACCACGGGCGCGCACTGTTCCGGCGTGGTGATCCCCGGGGGCAATTCCAGAATCCGGATGTTGCGGAAATGGATCTCCGCACCTTCGGATTCCAGACATAGGTAGCCTTTCTTGACCGAGGACTTGCTAATCCCGTTGACGAATTTCCCGTTAACGGACAACTTCACCGTCCCGTCAACACAGACCACGTCATACACATTCCACTCGCCCTTGCCCTTGCACCGGTTTTCGAGGGACTTGCTGCGCGTGCCGCGGGGATTGTCCGGCGCCGTCTCGACCCCGTTCGCCCCAAACAACTCCCCGTGGACATAGGCAATGGGCGGGAGCGTGCCGTCCTTGCCCTTGTTCAGATTGACCCACTCAAGCTCCAGCATTTGGATCTCAAGGCCTTTGGGCAGCGGCCGATTGGCGGGCGTTGTTCCCTCGCTCCAGGCGAACACCCCCGAGTTTCCCCCGGGTTCCATGTGGCGCCACTCGATGTGGAGGATGAAATTCTCGTACTGCTGCTCGCTGCGCATCACCCCAATCGGGTGCCCCGTGCACACCAGCAATCCGTCACACACGCTCCAGGTGTCCTTGTCCGTATTCACATTGACCCAGCCCGACAGGTCTTTGCCATTGAAGAGATCCCGGAACTGTGCGGTATCCTCTCCATACACTGCGCCGCCCATAGCGCCCAATAAAAGCAGACTGATCACAAGCATTACTGTCCGGTATCTCATTGCGTCCTCCTCGCCGTTTGGTAAACTCAATTTTTTAAAAGTATATACCAATGCCCGCCTTGTTGTGCAGGCCGCACCCTTCCTCATACAATGCACCCTGTCAATACGCGGGAGGTACGCCACATGAAAACATCCGGCCAAATCACATTCAATCGCCGTGCATGGCTCCAGGCCGTATCCGGCATGGCGGTCGGCGCAACATGGATGAGAACCTCGCGAGCCGGGGATCTTCCCGATATCACCAAGCCCCGCGCCACTTCCGGCGATTCGGCCATCGAACCCGATTGGGACGAACGCCTGACGGTTACGGTCGGGCCGGACAAGGCCGACATCACCGGTCAGACCGGAAAAGTTATCCAGGCTGCCGTGGACTACGCCGTTCGGCTTGGCGGCGGCACGGTAAAAATTCTGCCCGGCGTCTACCCTCTGCGCAACGGCATCCGCCTCCATGCCAACGTGCGAATTTGCGGCAGTGGCTGCGACACCGTTCTCCTCAAGGAACCTTCGGTCGAAACCAATCTCGCCCTGGACTCGGATTGGTTCGACCAGGAGATTACCGTGGCGGACGCCGCCGGATTCCAAATCGGCGATGGCGTCTGTATCCGCGCAACCAATCCAGACACCCACGGCCCAGTAGTCATCAAACGGACACTCGTAGCGCGCAGCGGAAACCGGTTCAAACTGGACCGCGCCCTTCGCGAAAACGCATGGCAACTGGGCAAGGCGAGTGTTGCCACGCTATTCCCTATTCTGACGGCCGAGGAGACCAGCGATTTGGTGATCGAGGACCTCTGTCTGGATGGCAACAAGGATAACAACGCCAATCTCGATGGCAATTACGCCGGGTGCATCTGGCTCCAGGATTGCAGCCGCGTGAACATCCGCAATGTCACCGCGCGCAACTACAACGGCGACGGCATCAGTTGGCAGGTCTGCCACGATGTTCTCGTCGAGAATTGCCACAGCCATGACCACACGGGACTGGGCCTCCATCCCGGTTCAGGCGCACAACGGACCATCATCCGGGGCAATGTCCTGGAACGCAATAACATCGGCATCTTCTTCTGCTGGGGGGTCAAATATGGCCTTGCCGAGAAGAACACCATCCGCGATAGCCGGAATTGCGGCATTTCTATTGGTCACCGGGACGATGAGAACGTGATCCGCGGCAATGAGATCCGCAATAGCGGCAAAACCGGCGTCCTGTTCCGGCCAGAACGCGGCGAAGGCTTTACCGCCAGCGGAAACCGGCTCGAAGAAAACCGCATCATCGATTCCGGGCCGGAGGACGGCATTGCTATTGACCTTCAAGGCGTTACGCGCGGGAACAGCATCGCCCGCAACACACTCACCGAAACGCGCGCCCCGGCCAATCGCACCGGCATTCGCCTCGGAAAAGACACCCGCGATAACACGCTTACCGATAACACAATAGAAGGCTTTGCCGTCCCGGTCCTCTACGAGAAACCATGAGGGCACAACCCGGGCAAATTTTTATATTGTTGGAATCTTCACAACGACACACTCCAGGGGACGCAAGAACCGAGGTCAGGCGATGTGAAAGAGAGGTTCATGGCAACTCACTTCTGCGGCAAGACCTACTTCGAAAAACTTGCAGGATTCGGCCTTGTCGTCCAACCCAATTATGTCACAAACTAACAAAGAGGAAATTGACGATCACTATCCACGTTACGGTCCATACCTGCCAATTCCTTGTTGATATAATTCGCGCCATTTTTACAGAGGAATCGGATATTGCCACTGACCAGAAATGGTTTCAGGAGATATGCATATGCGATGACGCACAAAGGCAGGTAAAGCGGGCAGCAGCAAGTAGTTTCTGCTCTTCGAGACAGAACTCAAGTCGTAAATGTCAGATAAAGTGTGTCTGGCAAAAGATCCACAGGTGACCCGATGGGACTTTCAATCAGCGTCATTGGCTACTCGCCTCATCCGGTCCATAATATATGTCCAAGCATAGCCGGGAGCAGGATAGCGGCCTGGTTATCATCGCTGCCCAATTCGAATAAACGGCAGACATTCTAGTGCATTCGTAAGGCCTTCTTGACTGCTTTCGTGAGTTCCGCGCGGATGGAGGATACGGAGTTACGGTCTTTGAGATGTACATGAATGACACCGTGAAGGTCCGAAGGTAAGGTCACCCCCTCTTCAACCACCATAATCGTCTGTTCGCGGCCGTGCGCACCGGCGAAATAGCCTGTTTCATAGGAGATGTTTCCGGAGGGAAGAAAGGCCGTTTTCCCATCGCTAAGTTGCACTTCGTGATCTTTCGTGAACAAGAAAACGGCGAACCTGACATTGTCGAATACCTCCTCAATCTCCTCTATAAGCACTTTGCCGGGGTAGAACTCATACTTCCAGTCGACTGCTTGCACGTCCTTGTCCTTGAAATCCTCGCGAATAAGGTCCTTTACACCGACAGCTACATCGCTGGTACTGCCGCAATAGCCGATGAAATACTTGGGCCGGAGGCTTATCGGAGAGCCAAATGCAGAGATTAAGTGTCCGGGAATGTCGTTAGGCATGCCGCCCTTCAATTTGAGCAGTGCTCCCAACGCGAGGGCAGCCAGCGCCGTATCCTCATTATCTTCATAGAGGCCGGTCTTTCCCCCTTTCTGTTTGAACCAGCGGACAATCCGTCCTACAATCTTGTCGGGAACGTGTTCCGCTCGCGCAAGGGCATGCAGGATATAGGCATTGCTGAATGTATAGCAGCTCCACAGGTCGGAACCCTTACCCGAAATACGCGCTATGAGCCAGTTAGAAGCGGCATTGCTCCTGTTCTGGAATTCGCGCCACTTTTTAATACGTTTGATCTCTTGGATCTCTGGGTCCCTCGTCAGTTCGTTGTGAAGCCAGACAATGAAGCCTGTATAATGGGGGGAGATAAAATAACCATCCTCACTGGGCGGAATACTGCAAAGCAATGTCAATGCATATTCAAGCCAGTGAAAGTTCCCAGCAACTGACGCCTTGCAGTTTTTTCTCCACCAGAGCATGGCAATGGCACTAAGACTCGTTTCCCATGGTTCGTCATACCAGGCGCCCCGTTTCTGAACGATGCTCTCCAGCCATCTGACGGCATCGTGCACCACTTTGTGGACGGTTTCGTCCTCTTCGGGAACAAGACCAATAACGGAAAGTGCGGTATCCCACGCCTCCGATTCCCAGCTTGTCCCGCCATCCTCCTCTATTCTAACGTTGCTCACCAGCCAATGACGAGCATCCGCCACCAAATCACATATAGAGAACCCTGTCGCCTTCTGAACAGCGCTTCCATAAGGCATTTCGTGGAGTGCCCAACAGGCCAGAGCAGTGGATCGCACGTCACCCCAATGACCCGCAGAGGCACCTTGTTTGACTAAATTGCCGGACGCCTTCACATACAACTCCAAGATTGCATCGTTCGTGTCTGTTTTTTTCATGACTAATTCCTCCATTGTCTGGTTGTTGGTGCCTTAGTCCTCGCATGAATGCCAATCGTTTCGTCCACGCGACTATATAAATTATCGTCTGTCAAACCGTCATACCCTAATTGTGTATTGTTTACTTGAGAGGAGCACCTGCAGCCTTTTCCCTTAGTAGGCCCTTCTCTGCTTTTCATTCGACTTCCAAAGGCGCGCCAGAATGCGATCTAATTCCGAATACCGTTTGTGGAGCTTGGGGGCCATTCTAGTCACAGAATTCCACCTCTGATCCCTGACCAACACCTGTTCCTAACGCTAGGCCCTGGTTGATGACTTGGCCTGTGGATATGGTCACGTGGTATTGCTCCGTGACCGTGCCCACAGTTAGGCACGTGCCCGTCATCGCCGATTACGCGGCGCCTCGCAACATTCCACCGACATTTGACACGGGGAACTGCTCAGGTGTTTCGGGCAACCAACAATCACCAAAGTGACCACCAAGGAGGCAGTAAAAATGACACCGCGTGTGACTTTGTTATTAGTCATGACCCTCACCCTCTACTAAGCACAAGGTTACCTAAACCATAGCAAAGCTTATCTTAAGGAAAGTCTATGTCATCCACTTGTGAAAATCAAGTTAGTTCCAGACTTTCACACAATTGAGAACCTTTGATCCCTGCGTCGTTCCCTGTCGAAACGCCGTTTCTGTCTGAGGAAACCTCTTCAACGATAAAGAGAACCACAACTATGGTCCTACAACAGCTCGGTATCTTTGGATGGAAGGAAGCGGCCGGGAACTTCGTTCTGGCTTTACTCCTCGCTGGCGGACGATAGTGTTTACAAAGAGAAACTCAGGCGCGTGTTCTGGACGCCGCCGGTGTACGTTCCCCCCTCGTACAAACCGTCAGTCTCCGTGCCACCGCATACACCTTGTCCAAGGGCAAAGGAGTATAATGACTGTGCATACAGGCCAAGCCAGCGGGTTGAACAGCCGAAACTCCCGGCTGTACACGATAAGGAGAGCGGCATTTGCGAAATAGGCCGTTTATCCATGCGGGAAACAAAGGGTAAAAGCGCTTCTGACCAAGACGGGTATCAGGCGATATGAAGGTGCTTCGTAGATACAAGAAAAAGATTCTGCTTACAGGAATTTTGTTTCTCGGTGTTGTGGCACTTCTCACCATGTTCTTTCCGGATCAGGCGGAAAGAACCGTGATGCTGATTTCATACCTGCTTCCGAGATCGCCGAGGCTGTTGCCCGAACAGGAACACCAGCGCGTAATGAGTGCATGCCGTATGGATATGGGGGATGCAATACCGGCGCTGTATCTTTCGGGGACGCACTACGAGATGGGGTATCAACACGGGCAGCTTGCCAAAGACCTGATTCATGCGTTTCGGGACAAAGCGGTCAACTTTGTTGCATCCCATGTTGAAAAAGAATACGGGGCGCCTGCGTGGTTGGCGCCGATGATTGCACCATCGTTGCTGGTATGGGAGTCGGCAGGATACCGGCGAACCATTCCCTCCGGCATATATGACGAGGTCAAGGGAATAGCGGATGGTGCGGGCATACACCCTTTGGAAGTCGTTGCCGCGACCGCCATATGGGAGATCTACATGGCGCACGGGTGTTCGGAGTTTGTGGCGGCGAACGAGATGACCCCGGACGGTTCGATGATTCATGGGTTCAATGACGACCAGCCCTCCAGCCAACACGCGTTTGCAAGCGCGTATTTGGCCATGATTTTCTACGCGCCTGTGGACGGCCTTCCGTTCTGCACGCAGAACACGGTTGGAACGGTCGGCCTGTACGGCGGCATGAACACGGCGGGCATTTCCGTGGCGTGGGACAATACGCACACGAAAGACCGAACCCTCTACGGAAATACGAAACTTCCGGCCGTTCCGTATGTTGTTACCCTCCGGCGGCTTTTGGAAGAGAGCAGCACCCTCGACCAGGCAATCCAGGTCGTGTGTAGCGCCATGCCACGGCCCCTGGCCGATATCATAATCATCGGCAGCGCCCACGAAAAAAAAGCCGTTGCTCTGGAAACCGCGGGTTCAACCTGCGCTACCAGACCCCTTGAGGAAGGTGTCGTGTGGAGTACCAACCACTTCCGCAGTGAAACCTTGGCGCCCCATGACCGCCAGGGCGACTGGCGCACGATGGATGCCACAACCTGCGCGAGCAAATTCCCACGACATGTAGCCTATGAACAACTGTTCAAAAAATATGCCGGGGAAATTACCCCGGAAGTGGCTGCCAAAATCGTCCGCGATCCCTATCCCCGGGAAGCGGATGGATACCTCCACCCTCCAGGAGGCCGCCGTACCACCATCTGCCGTGCCACCACGAATTTCACCTTTATCATGCAAGCGGGCAAGGGGCTGATCTGGGCCAGTGATGGCAAATTTCCAGCGCCCCAAGGCGATTTCCTGGCGTTTGATCTCAAGGCGCGGGCGCGGCGTCCCGAACTGGACATAAAGGCGGCAGGATACCGCGATGCGCTCGGATCGGCAAGGGCGTTCCTGGAGAACGACTTGCCCTCGGCGGAAAAAGCTCTGAACGCGGCCATTGAAAAAGACGGTGAAACGGCGCCGCTGCTCATGATGCGGGCCGTCTTGGCGATGCGCAATAGCGATGCGGCGAGTGCGGAGAAAGTCATCGCCTCCATATCTGACAGATGGCCGGAAACAGTCTTTGCCCGCATGGCCGGCGCATGGTCGGAAAAAAAGCATGCCGAAATGCCCGCAATTCCTTTTCCAAGCGCCATAGCCCCCCTGCTTTATTTTGAGGGTAATCCCCAAGCGCCTTGTGTCGCCAACAAATAGTTTCTTCCCGGACAGACGCGCGCAACCACCTGTGATTACCGATTATTCATCCTTAGTGGCGGGCAAGGACTCGCGCTGATAATGGGATAAAGTCAAGCTATTGCTCGAAATCTAGGGCTTTGGTGTACAGATATCAAAGCGCTGAATGATGCAAACCGCCCCACCTCCAGCCTGAACTGACCGGAATTGGGGCGCGGGCACCCCCCGGATCACTCTTTCTTGAGCAAACGGTTTAAGACTTCGTGGTAGCCGGCCATGTCTTCCAACCGGAGAAGGAAGAGCCGCTCGAATGCCAGGCAGTTCAGTTTGGGCAGGTTGCGGCGGCCTTTGGGTGCTATGGCGTTGACGCTCTCGAACCGGAGAGTGTGCGTGCCCGCCTTGAGCTCGTGGGTATCGAGGGATACGAACACGGGAGTATAGCCGCCGGCCACGAAGTCCATGGGCAGACCAAGCTTCTCTCCGTCCAGGGATACCTGATAGATGCCGGTGATGACGCCATAGAAGAATACGGCCGTGATGTTGTAACGGCCATCCAGATCGAGATCGAAGTCGAGTTCAATGCTGGCCTCTGGAACGCAGGGCATGTACGTGAGCCCTGTCTCGGAAGGCACAACCAGAGCAGGCGGATCGGCGCGAAAGGTCATTTTTCCCGGGCACAGCGTGCGGTACGGCGCCATGCGTTGCTCGACGGGCGGCAGGGGCTCGTCGAAGGTGACCGGAGGGTATTGATACCAAAACGCCACCGAGCTCAGCCAATCGGGCCGTTCCGTGTAACTGGCCAACTCCATTTCCGCAAGCGTGCCCTTTTCCTGGTATACGCTGCCCTTGTGCTCGAACTCGAAATGCAGGGATTCCTTGAAGGCGATGGGATCTTGGATGTGCCAGCGGTACACCGACACCCGGTCGCCGGGAAGCACGCCCTCATAGAGCGGCGCCCCTGCGTAGGGCGAAGCGTACTCGCGGAAGCCCCACGCATCCAGGAAGTACTCTTCCGTGCCCGTGCCGCGAAGCCGAGGCTTCTCCGCGCCGTCAATATAAAAAAAGTCATCCCCCTCGCCGAACCAACCCAGTTCCACCTGGTGCGCCGAATAGACAGTGCCCACATAGTGCCCTCGGCCCTTCGTGTCCAGGATAGTGTAGTTGCCGGGCTTGGCGGGAAATTCCTGGCGATACTTCGCGTGAAAATAGGCGGTGTCCGTCGGCAGGCTCTCATACTTCCGCCAATTGACGTGAAAGTAGAACGAGCTGATCGCTTCCGTGGCAGAGTCGTTTGTGACGGTCATCCGGAAGCGTTCCCGGAAAGGCATTCGCCAGAAGCACGTGCGTGAGCGGCCCAGGCCCGTCACCACCACGGGGATGGACGAGAAATCCTTGTGGACATTACCATGACCCAACCCGAAGAAATCGCCCAAAGGCGTCTCAACACTCGGTTTTTCATTGCCGTTATAGTAGACGCGCAGCACCAGCGTGCGGCCATAGAAGGGATCGTCCGCGCCGACGGTGTTCCAGAATTCGGTGATGACTCCCGGCCCCGCAAGATCCGCCAACACCAGCGTTTCACCCGGTGCGATGGTCCGGCTGTCATTGTTGCCGCTCAGGTCCTCGTTGGAACTGCTTTCACGCCGCACCTCATAGTTCTGCTGGCGCGTAAGCGCATCCAACGCCGTATCTGTTCCCAGCGCCTCCGCGAAAAGCCATGGGGCGGCGGCCACCGCGCCCACCAGTAACAAGACACAGGACTTTCTCATGCGATGGTCCTCCATTATTTGCACGAGCTTCCGATTCCTGCAGCGTTAAGCGATCGTATTTGTCGCGTTGCGCCACTCATCGAAGGACGATTACACACATGCTGCTTAGTGTAAAGCCACTTTTTTAAAATTGGAAATTTGACACCGAATTATTATCTGTTAAACAATACAATACAACACAACTATACGCAGGTGAAAGGGGTATCATATGCGAAGGGATATCGTAAAGCTCTCCACCTTGACTTTTGTAAGTGTGTTGCTTGTAATGCCGCCGATATTTTCGGAAGAGTTCCAAGGGAAAGCTGTGGGGGTTGCCTCCGCGAATATCATTAAAGCCGACAATGGGGAACTCCTGTCTTTATATGGAATCAAGAGTCCCGCTGTCGGTACGGAACTTGGCAAGCGCGCCAAATCTTTTGTAATGCAACAGGTAATCGGCCAACCAGTCAAAATCGATATTGTTTCTGTTGAATATGGCATTCGCTATGTAAAGGTCACTCTTGCTGATGGGAAAGACCTTGCCGGGCAAATGCTTTCAGAAGGCCTTGCAACGTGGGATAGGGCCGCCTGGCCAAAAGAAACACATTTGGGTGATTTGGAGCAGATAGGGCAATCAAAGCTCCAGGCAGCCTTTGAAGAGCAACAGGAAAAGATGCAAGACAATATTCGCCAGATCGAGGAAGCGCGAATACAGAAAGAGAAAGAAGAACGGGAGAGGGCGGAAAAAGAGGCTTTGAATAAGCAGATAAAAGAATGGCAAAACACGCTCCCCGCGGAACGCCAGGGCCGCCGTTCGCGGCTCTACGCTCTATGGAAAACCCTGCGCGTAGACCTCGCCAAGGCTGAAATCTATTACGAAAAAATCACTAAGGCCTCGCAATTACTAACCTTGGGGGCAGACGCACGTGCGGAATTGCAAGCGCGCTACCAAAGGTCAAAAGCCGAACATGGAATGGATGTTTCGACAGAAGTTGAATTACTCATGAGCAGTTGGGACGAGCAGGAGGCTCAGGAGACCGTTGGCGAATGGATTCAGGAGTATTATGCACTCTTAGATAAGATTGCATCGGAAAGCGACGAGTATACTTACGAAAATGATTTAATAACGGAATTGGATTCCCATTTGCCAGAAGAAGTTCTAGCCTCTGAGACTATCGCCCTTTTGCCGGAGCAATCAGAATCAAGACCGGAGACTTCCGGCAATTTTCGTGTAGGTACAGGGTTTATTGTCGCTGAAGAGGGGTATGTCATTACGTGCGCCCATGTGATTGATGGCGCAAAAACAATAAGAGTCGAATCAAAAGAGGAAGTGTCTTATCCGGCAAGCGTTAAATTTCAGGATAGAAAATGTGATTTCGCAATTATTTTCGCAAAATCATTGGTGGGCAGCCCTATTCCTGTCTCAACGCAAGAACCCGAACAAGGAAGTGTTATTTATTGTTTAGGGTATCCTCTCAGTACCGTAAAGATGCGATCCGTGAGCGGAAACATTGCCGGACTGGAGGGCGCAGGCGATCAGATCGAGGGCGATCCCAAATATCTCCAGATCACTGCGCCATTAAATCCAGGCAATTCTGGAGGCCCGGTTCTTAATGTATATGGCGAATGGGTGGGGGTGGTCGCGATCAAATCTCTCGATATTAAACATTTGTATGAGAGCGGTCAGGCGGTCCAGGGGGTTAATCATGCGATCAAGGCTTCTGCAATTGAAAAGCAATTTAACACTGCGCAAGTGTGTGCTTTTTCACGACATTCGAGAGGGCCGGAACTCTCGCTCCAAGATATCTGCAAACAATTGTCTGATTCCGTGGTGCGTGTTATCGCACGATGACGTCCGCTCAAAGATTCAGTACAGGGTATGCTCATAACAAAAGGGAATGATGCCATTCTTTTCCGCGAAAGTACGGCCAAAGACATCAAGCTGAATATACAAGACGAGCGAAATCAAGGACGTGATTCGGATCAGGATAATGCAAACCGGCGATATGCCCTTGGGACTCACTCTGTGCCGGTTCGACGGATAAAACCAGCTTGAGGACGACGGGCATAAGCTCTTGGCACTGAACCCGCCTGCGAGCGAATAGCTACAACCCGTGTCGAATGTGATATCCTTGCAACGCATCGCTTAGCGCATGGTTTGAGGTGGGGCCTTGGATTGACTGAAGGACATATCATGATGCGGTTGGAATGGTTCCGGACAGCTCTCGGCTGGCGGCGGTTGCCGTTGGCCGTGGCGGCGCTGGCAGTAGTGTTAGGCGCCCCGGCGCTGTGGACGGGGCTTCAAGTGGACGACTATCTGGCGCGCGTGATCATGATGCGAACCCCCTTTGCGGAGGAGCACTATGACGGCCCCCTGAGCATGTTTGATTTCGTCAGCGGTGATCCGGAGCGGACGCACGCCCTCATAGACCTGGGCCTGCTGCCCTGGTGGACCCTCGAAAACGTGCGGCTTCGTTTCTTCCGGCCAATCACCGTGGTTACCCATTGGCTCGATTATCAGCTCTGGCCCGACAGCGCCTTCCTCATGCACGCGCACAACCTTTTGTGGTTCGCCCTCGCCATGGCGGCGGTCGCCGTACTTTACCGGCGGCTGATGGCGCCAGCATGGCTGGCGGGGCTGGCCGCATTGCTCTACACGATCGACGACGCGCACTCGATGGCCGCCGGCTGGGTAGCCAACCGCAACGGGTCACTAATGGTGTTGTTTGGCGCATTGGCCCTTCTGGCGCATGTCCGCTGGCGGCGTGCTCCAGACCCGGACGGCGGCACACGCGCATCCACCTGGCCCTGGGCGATCCTCGCGCATGGATCTCTGCTGCTAAGCGTGTTCAGCAACGAAGGCGGCATTGCGGTCTGCGCATACTTGTTCGCCTACGCGATATTCCTCGACCGGGGAACGTTGCGCGTACGGATTTTGACTCTCGCGCCCTATGCCGTGCTTATCGTCCTCTGGCGGCTGGCCTACAACGCGATGGACTACGGCACTTGGGGATCGAGGGCCTACGTGGACCCGGTCCGCTCGCCCCTCCGATTTGCGGCGGCGGTCGCCGAGCGCGCCCCGGCCTTGTTTATGGGACAATGGGCTTTTCCGCCATCGGACATCCAGCTCATGGTCCCCTTCGCTGTGCAAGTCGGTTTAGCCATCGCGGGCACGGCCGTATTTGTCTGTATCACGGCGGCCCTCTTGCCTCTGTTGCGCCGCGACCGCCTCGCCCGGTTCTGGTTCACCGGCATGCTCCTATCGCTCATCCCGATCTGCGCCCCCTTTCCAATGGACCGCCTGCTTCTCTTCGTGGGAATCGGGGCCATGGGGCTCCTGGCACAATTCATTGCTGCCGTAATGCAGGCGGGCCCTGAAAAACCGCCGCGGGCCATACGCACCTTATGCTGGGGTCTGATCGCGCTTCACTTGATTCTGGCCCCAATGCTGTTTCCCGCGCGAATCATTGGGTTCGCCCTGTTCGGCGACACCTTGAAAACGTGCATCGACAGCGTCCCGATCGACGAAGACGTCTCGAATCGAACCGTTGTCGCCATCAATGCGCCCAATCCATTCTTCATGTACTACATTCCACTGATGCGCGCACTCGAGGCTAAACCGATCCCGATGCATATGCGCAACTTGGGGCCCGCCAATCTCCTGCCGGGGCGGGTTTCCATGACGCGGGAAGACGAGAGGACCATCGTGGTTTGGTCCAACTTGGGATTTCTTTGGGTGCTCGTGCGCGATAGTGCCTACCCCCTTAACGTAGGCGAGGTTGTCAGACTCTCCGGCATGTCGGCCGAGGTACGGGCGATCGCCCCACAAGGCTGGCCGCACAAGGTGGCCTTCACCTTCGATAAACCGCTCGAAGACCCCTCACTTCAGTGGATCCGGTTCAAAAGCGGCATATTTGTCCCGTGGACACCCCCACGCGTGGGCGAATCGCTCGAACTGGACCCTTAGCCAGGAGATCTACCCCTAACCGGTTCAGAGAGCATGAGTTGCGGTTAGCCCATCTTCCGCTGAGATGTATCCGGATACCCCTCAAGAATCCCCGTGCGAATTATCGCCGCGAAAATCTCTTTTCCTTCTCTCGCTCCCATTCAAGACATTCTATACATGAAAACAAGTCACGATTAATAGGGCCGCGTTTTTCTATTTCTGTATGGTAAGAATTGTGCGCGGTATCACCGTATTCGTAGTAAGTTATGCGATCACCATGTTTATCGCAGAACAAATCACCACAAAACATGCAGCTTGAAAGTTTCTCCTGACTTCCACATATCTTGCATCCCTTTTGGGATAATCCAGAGGAGGCGTCTTTGGGAACATCAAATCCTTTCCCGCAATGATTACACTTGCCATGTGTACCGGTGTATTGCGCAGGAATATGCAACAACCGCCTACAGTTTGGACAAACTTGTTCAACTACATCCTGACCCATCTTCTTCATTCTCCTGTGACGACAATTGAGGGAGCTTCGGGCCCTTTTATCAAGAATGAATATGCGTTTTCAAGATGATCGGAGGTGTTTTGCCACAGCTCCCGCTAATTGCTCGAACACGGCAAGCCCTTCCCCAGGCAAATGAGTTCTTGGTGGGTGCGTGTGTCCCGTATAAGCTGAGTCTCGGGCTGCCGTCATAGGTCATTCTATGTCAATAAGTACGATCTTTCAGGAACCACAATGCCGCCGTCAATGTGTCTCTTTCCGGTAGAGGATCGTCGCCGCGCCCGGCCGCTCTGGTATCGTTACGAGAAGGCCTTTCTCCATGAGTTCGCGGCCGGTGGCACTCGCAGGCGCCGGCGTGTCGAAGTCCTTTATCGTATAGGTCGCGTCCGGGTCGAGTCCGCGCAACAGGAGCCGCCCGGATTCGTAGATACAGTTCTCCCTGCGGAAGGCCTGCACATGTCCCATCCCCGTCGCGGGGCGGTTGAACTGAACAGCGCTCCACACGTCCTGATTGAGACTGTAGGACGTCAGGGGATAGTAATCGCCGAAGTAATTCGGAGCAATTTCGAGCCATTCGTGATAGAGCTTGAGGATCAGTTCGTCGTCCACCTCAAGCCGGAAATCGAAACAGCCGATGTTGGCGGGGCACATATTGCTGCGGCGGGCGTAGGGGCCGTACGAGATCTGGCCCGCGCCCCAGCCCCAGCCGGCGCCGTTCGACGGGTTGTAGCCGGTGCCGTAGAAAGGCAGCCAGTATGACAGGCCATAGGTGTGGTTCTGCTGGCCGACGGGCTCGAACAAGTAGTCGCTCCGCAACAGGGGAACGGCCCGGCGCATGGTCTCGATATCGTTGCGGCGTCCGCCGCTGGCGCACGAATCGATCAGCAGGCCGGGGTGGCGGCGCAACAGTTCATCCCAATAGGCCAGGTACCCCATGACGTGCTTGTTCTCGGTGATGCCCTGGCGGTCTTCCGGGTCGTTGCCACGCCAGTAGGAAAGGGGGTCTATGTTGAAGTCTTGGCGGTAGAGGTCAATGCCCTCATCGGTGATGATGCGGTCGATGTGATTGACCAGCCACTTCCAGGCCTCCGGGTCGCCCAGGTTCAAAAGGCCGCCGCCTGCCCCGCCCAGCACCCATTCCGGATGCTCCGTGGTCAGCCATGTGCCTCCCGCCACACGTTCCGGCTCGAACCACACGATGATCTTCACGCCCTTCGCGTGGGCATGGTCACTGATGGCGCGCAGACCGTTCGGGAAACGGTCGGAGCGGCGATCGACTTCCCAGGTGCCCGTGAAGGGCCAGCCATTCTCCGCGGCGCCCACATACCAGCCGGCATCCATCCACCAGTAGTCGATCTTGAGCCCTTTGGCGAGATAGCTGTCGATGAATTCGATCTGGCACTGCTCGTTGGCCTTCGTCATCTCGGCGAATTGATGGGAGCTGCACGCGTCGAACATGGGCAGCGGCAACTGTTGCCCGTTGGGGTGGGGGATATTGTAGTCGATCATCCAGCGGCGCCACGTATTCTGGGCGTCGAGCCAGTCGGGCGCCTGCGAAAACTGCAGCACGATAAGAGGCGTGCGTACCTTCTCGCCGGGGTGCAGCGTGAAATGGGTCAACTGCTGGCCGGCCACAAGGTGGATTCCACGATCCTCATCCCGGGCGAACCGGGCGGCCCATTGCCCGGGCCAGCCCGCGGCGACGATGACGCCCTCGGAACCGGCGCGGAGATTCCAGTAGGGCCAGGCGCCGTTGGTGGGGCGTCCGCCACTGGGCGCGGCCTCAAACACCTTGCCCGGGCCCAGTTCCTGGACCAGGGGCTCGAAGCTGGGCGGGTCGCATGAGTCGCCGCGATTGTAGTGAAGGGCAAACTCGCTGTCAGTACCCCGTTGCAGGTGCACGTCCAGGGCCTGAATGTCCGACACGATGGGCGTGTCCCCGCTGCCGGTGTTGGTGAAGTAGAGGGTCCATTCGACGGTCTTATATGCGGGATGCTCAACGCCCTCCCAGCGCACCTCGAGACCTGTTTCCGGATCGGTATAGGCCAGCGTGTGGGCTATCCGCGGCCCATCGGCCCTGCTGTCGGTTCCCGTCACTTTCCAGTCGTTGATAAAGGCCGAAGAGGGCTTGCCGCCGTACACAAAGGAAAACGGCGGGGCAACGCCCGTGTCCCTCACCAGCTTCTTCCACGGTGCCCTCATATCGGGTGCGCCCATCATCGTGTCTGCACACGTTTGCAGCCAGAGAAAGAGGCCCGTGGGCTGGGGAGCGCCCTCCGTCACCTCGAGCGTGAACTGCCCCACGCAATCGGGGACGCCACTCGCACCGATCTCGTGCGGCCCAACCAGATCCTGGGCGGTGGCCGGCGTGCCCAGGTAACGGAAGTCCTTCAGCATGATCGTCCGTTGCGAAGTGTCGTCGCTGAACGTCCATAGACCTTTACCCGCTTCCGAGCGGGAAAGCGTGCCGCTGGCATGCACATCGGTGATCGGCCAGCCCATAGTGCGCTCCGCCCGGTTGGGCGTGCATTCGGGGTAAGGGGGGCCGTCCGTGTCCCGGAGGGTCATGGCCGATATAGCCGGGCTGCCGTTGTTGCCGTTGAAAAAGAGATTAAGCCCTACCCGTCCATCGGGGCCAAGCCCTTCGTGATAGAA
>Ga0116156_10000868_pt1 | contig 31124 bp, 24 predicted proteins | sample AD_UKC045_MetaG_FD_89891 | JGI IMG/M metagenome (GOLD analysis project Ga0116156, IMG submission 89891) | Active sludge microbial communities of municipal wastewater-treating anaerobic digesters from USA - AD_UKC045_MetaG | ecosystem: Engineered > Bioreactor > Anaerobic > Digestate | place: USA...
AAGAGCTTTGGGAGCACCGCTCGATTTATTGGGTGCCGCTGGTTGTTGCCGCGTTCGTGGTGGTAGGTTTGTTAGTCGCGGCGTTTGATGTACCGGCATCGCTGCGAGGCCGGCGCGTGTGGGGAGATTTAACGACGCGTGCCCCCATTCATCTTCCGTACAGCGTTTCGTCGATGATTTTGATGGCAACGATGATTCTAGTGGGAGGTTTCTATTGCGTCGAAACGCTTTATGCGGAACGCCGTGACCGCAGTATCGTGTTCTGGACCATGCTGGGCTCGAAGGTCGAGCGCATGGATGCGCAGCGGCATGACCTCGTGCTGGCGGTGACGAGCCATATTCCACACCTGATCGCCTACAACATGGTGGCGACGGCCTACGACATGGAAGCCGTGACGGAAGGCGAGGTGGTGAAGTTCTCCGCCGCCGGTTTCCGCGACTTCACGCGTATTGCGGCGTCGGACCCAACGATGTGGCGCGACGTGTTCCTCAACAACAAGGAAGCGGTGCTGGAAGTGCTGGGCCGGTTCGAGGAGGATCTCACGGCCTTGCGCAAGGCGATCCGCAACGCGGACGGGCAGAAGCTGTTCGACACGTTCACTGAGTCACGCCGCATTCGCCGCGAGATCATCGATGCGGGGCAGGATACATCTGTGGCGAACTTCGGACGGGATACGTCGAAGAAGCCGTAGCCGCTAGCGCGCGGCGACCAGCTTGAAGCTGTCGATCACCGAACGGCGGAAGAACAGGCCGAGCGTGCCCAGATAGATCGTGGCACCGACGAGCACCTTGATTATCAGCGACGGGATCGGATCGTAGCTCGCCAGCAGAGGAGCGACGGCGAGGACGCCGATCGCCATGGCGGTGACAGCCGCGTAGGGCGGCAATACGGCGGTGAACAGGTCGCGGGCAGTGGTGTGCGTGGCGCGCAGCATGGTGGGCAGGGCGAACATCACTAGCATGACACTGCTGACGCCGATACCGCCGAGCATGGCTGGCGCGCCGAAATAGCTGAGTGCGACCATGCCGAAGATGGTGGCGATCATGTCTGCCATCGACAGTTGCACGAGGCTGCTGAACTGACGCGTGGCCGTGAGCACGGCGTTGCGCGAGTGGTTCAGGGGAACGAAGAAGCCCAGCGCGCCCAGCACCATCAACATGTCTGCGACAGGTGCATATTCGGCGTTGAGGGTGATCGCGACGATTTCCCGGGCGACGAGCGCGAGGCCGATGAAGCCCGGCAGCGCAACCAGCGACAGCAGCGTGCTGAGGTGAACGAAGATGCCGCTGATGGATTCCTTCGACTCGCGGGCGCGCGTCAGCAGGACCACCCACAGCTGGGTGAACGGGTTCACGAACAGCGAGATGGCGAGCTCGTAGAGCTTCAGGGCGACGCGGAGATGGCCGACGGCGGCGACGCCGAAGAAGATGCCCATCAGCAGATCGACCAGGCGCGGCGTGGTGTTGGCGAAGCTCTGGCCGGCGAAGATGCGGGAGGTCGAGGACAGCCAGGTGCGCGCGGCCTGGAGATCGAATTTGAAGGCCGGCAGGAAGCGGGTGCGGATGGTGGCGAGGCCGAACAGGGTGAGCGTCATCACGATACGCTGCACCACCAGGGCCCACTCGATGTAGGGGCTGTAGGCTACGGCGAGCGCGGCGAGGCTGCCGGTGAGCGACGAGATCATGCTGAGGACGGCGATGCCCTTGAAGTCGAGGCGTTCGCGCATGATGGCCATGGGGCCGATCACGAACGGGATCATCAGCGTGGTGAGCGAGAGAATTTCGAGAATGCCGGCGACCTGTGGCGTGCCGATGGCGTTCGCGTACCAGCCGGCGCAGGTCATGAAGATGGTTGCTGCGATGACGCAGAAGCCCATCGCGGCCCATGTCACGGTCGACAGGGTGCGGCGGGAGTAATCCTGCTGCTGGACGAGCGCGTCGACGGCGGACGAGGTGCCGATGTTGTAGAAGATGTCGACGAGGACGGCCGCAAGGGCGAAGGTACCGAAGATGACGGGGTCGATCTTGCCGGCAAGCAGGAGGAAGACGGAGGCGATTGCGACCTGGCCGAACGCCATGGTGGCGAAGTTCCAGACCACCGCCGAGCGAATGGCCTTGCCGACGTGCCCGGCTCCCGCCGGTTCATTGTCCGATGTCGCGTTCATAATCGGAGCGCCTTCACGTCGGGTCTCGTTGCGCGTCATGCGCCGTTAAGCCTGAAGGGTGTCCAAACGCCATCAGCCTGTTGTGCTGCAACGCAATACGGGCGCCACATCCTCGCATGAGGGCGGGGGCCGCTGCGACAGGGTAGGTTAACCACACATCGACGCGGTATTACGCAAAAACGCCTGATATCAGCTCTGCGCGGCGCGGCCTTCAGCTACGAGGCGAGCCGTGGCGGGGTCGAGGGCCTCTTTCAGGCGTTGGGTGAATTCGGCTCGCTTCAGGCCGGGTTCGATCGGTTTCAGGACTTCGAAGACGATGTGGCCAGGCTTTCTCAAGAAGCCGGAACCCTGCCAGCAGAGGCCTGTATTAAGCGCAACGGGCACGCAGGGGATGTCCAGCTCGTTATACATGAAGATGACGCCGGGCTTGATGTCGGTGGGGGCGTCGGGGGCCTGGCGGGTGCCTTCCGGGAAGATCACGATCTGCTGGCCGGCCTCGGCGCCTTTGCGGGCGGCGGCCAGCATCAGCTTCATCGTTTTGGCGCCGCCGGCGCGGTCGATCGGGATGCCGACGCGCGAGGCGTAGGTGCCGAAGATGGGGAGCTTCAGCAGCTCCTTTTTCAGGATGTAGCCGGGGTTCTCGATGAACAGGAAGGGCGCGATCGTGTCGTAGGTCGACTGGTGCTTCATCGCGATGAGGCCGGCGCCTTTCGGCAGATGCTCCATGCCGCGGAATTCCGTCTTGATGCCGCAGATCACGCGGAGGCCGAGGCGTTGGGCGCCAGACCACAGGCGGATCGCGCTCATCGCTGCGCCGCGCGAGAACAGCGAGAAGGGCAGGCAGATCAGGCCGAGGACCACCATGGTGAGGTAGAACCACAGGGCGTAGATCAGTGAACGGATGAAGGTCATGTCTTTTCCGGAGTGAGGGCAGCCGTGCGCAGGCCGGCGAGGCGGTATTTGATCCACTCCTCGATCAGCGTCTTTGCGGTGGGGGCGTCGCGATACCAGTCGGCCGGTCGGACCTTGGTGGTCATCACGGCGTGGGGGATGAAGTGGCCTTCGGGCATGGCGCGCTTCAGCTCGAACAGCGCACGCTCCATGTGATATTCCGACGTGACCACGATGATGCGGTCGACCTTGTTGCGGCGCGCCCAGTCGGCGACTTCATCGCCATTGCCCTCGGTCGAGGCGGCGGCTTTTCCAAGTGTGACGCAGCAATTGATCTTGTCGACATCGACCTTGGCGACGCGGGCGATGTCGGCAGGCGTCGCGTCGACGTTCACGCCGGAGATCAGCAGGGGCAGATCGAGCGAGTCGGCGAGCTGGATCGCCGAGATGATGCGGGCGTCCGATGCGCCGGTGAGGGAGGCGACGGCTTCGGCCTGGATCGGCGGGTCGGGCGTGACAGCGCGATCGGCGCGGGCGACGAAGCGCGAGAAATCCCAGCCCGCGACCAGCAGGGCCGCGGCGATCAGGATAACGAAGACGCGCAAGACAAAACGCAAAGCATCAAGACCAAGTTGTGGACCGGCCCTTTCGGGTGCGGTCTTTCTTCAACGTCCTATCCAAGACGTCAAACCATGTCGGAAAGGGACCGCATGACGGTCACTTTCGCGGCGATCATTGCCGAAACCCCGGCAACAAGGGGGGAAACGCCCAGGATGAGCCCGTCGGCCAGCGACAGGGACAGCTGGGGCAGGAGCCAGATCTGCTGGTCTGACTGCTTGGCGAGATAGAGGATGAAGGCTGCTGCGCCGAAAGCCAGCAGGGCGCCGAGCGCTCCGGCCTGGACGCCGAGCATCAGGAAGCGCGTTTCGAACAGGCGGGAGATGAAGCTGTCCTTTGCCCCGGTGAGGTGGAGGAGTTCGACGATATCTTTGCGGGCCAGCAGCGTTGCGTGGGTGGCGAAGGCGATGACGGCAACGCCAATGGCGCCGAGCAGCACCACGGCGACGAGGGCGATGAGGCCAGCCGAGTCGGTGGCGCGCTTTACGTCCTTTGACCAGACGATGTGATCGTCCACGATGGCGTTGACGCGGGCTTCTTTCAGGACGAGCGAGATGCGCTGGCCCATACCGCCGGATTCCGCTGCTGCGGGCGATGCTTCGGCGGCGATGAGATGCGGCAGGGGCAGGTCCGCCGGGATGCCGGTGGCGCCGAGCCAGGGCTTGAGCAGCTCTTCCGATTCCGCGCGGTCGAGTGCGCGGGCGGAGACGATGTCGGGCATGGTCTTCACCAGCTGCACGGCGCGGGTGACGTCGGCGTCGTCGCCTTTGACGCGGATGGTGATCTGGCCGGTGACGCGATTGGTCCATTCGTCGGCGGCGGAATAGGCCGAGCGGGCGACGAGGCCCGAGAGGCAGGCGAGGAAGCAGAGCGCGCAGACGACAAAGAACAGCGCGGCCTCGCGCGCATCTTCTTTCGGCAGGAGCGGGGCGAGTGAGGGCTTCATGCTTGTGGCCCCGCTGTCGGTTCTGGCGGGGGCGCGGGGACGCGGACCACCATGCCGTCCGCGAGGCGGAGGACGTCTGTGCGGGCTTTCCGAACGAGCGCGAGATCGTGGGTGGCGATCAGCACGGTGGTGTTGAGGCGCTTGTTGAGCTCGCGGAAGAGGCGGAACAGGCGGTCGCCCATATCCTCATCGACGTTTCCGGTCGGCTCGTCGGCGATCAGCAGATCGGGCTTGCCGACGACGGCGCGGGCGATGGCGACGCGCTGCTTTTCGCCGCCGGACAGGGTGGCGGGGCGGGCGTCCAGCCGGTCGCCGAGGCCGACCCAGCGGAGGAGTTCGATCACGTCTTCACGGTAGGCCCGCTCATGCTGGCCCAGCACCCGGAGAGGCAGTGCGACATTCTCGTAGGCGGTCAGATGGTCGAGCAGGCGGAATTCCTGGAAAACCACCCCGATCCGGCGGCGGAGGGGGGCCAGATCCCTGCGACTGAGTCGGCTTGTATCGACGCCGAACATCGAAACCCGCCCGGAAGTCGGCCGGAGCGCCAAATAAGTCAATTTAAGCAAAGTCGATTTTCCGGCGCCGGAAGGGCCGGTTAGAAATGTCATCGAACCGGGACGTAATTGCAGAGAAACATCTGCAAGAACATCGGCTTCCGGCCCATATGACAGGCCGATTCGGTCGAGCCGGACGACCGGTTCATCTGAGGTTAGGTTACGTTCCCGCATGGATTTCCGGGTCCAGCCAAGTTTCAGAATCCAGCCCTAATTGGACTATATTAACCGCTTCTATGATTCCGATAGTGCGATGATCCTCGTCTGCCCTTCCTGCGACACGCGTTACTTCGCCGATGACAGCTCCATCGGTAAGGAGGGGCGTCGCGTCCGTTGCGCCACGTGTGGCCATGCCTGGCATGCCAAATTGCCCGATGAAGAGGGCGAAACGGTCGTTGCCGAGGAAACCGGCCTGACCCGCGAACAGGTGGAAAGGCTGCGCCAGACGGCCGCCGAGAACACCAAGGCTCGCGCCGGCCCCCATGCAGAATTCCGTGCTCGCGAGCACGCCAAGCGTAAACGCCACCACGGCCGGGCCGCCACGATCGCCTGGGGATCGGGCTTTGCGATCTTCGTGCTGGCGATGGGCGCAGCCGTGCTGTTCCGCAACGAGGTGGCCGAGGCTTTCCCGAAGGCTGCTTCGGTTTACCGGCTGGTCGGGCTGGACGTGAACCGGTTCGGGCTGACGTTCGAGAATGTCGAGGCGCGGCGCACGTTTGACGGCACGACGCCGGTGCTGACGGTTACGGGCTCGGTGATCAATGGCAGCGAAGAGCGGCTGGCGACGCCGCAGCTGCGCGTGACGCTGAAGGACGAGGCCGGGAATGCGGTGCAGACCTGGACCGACAAGTTTGCCGTGCCGTCGCTTGGCCCCGCCGAGCGGACTGAGTTCGCCTCGCGCTTTGAAGCGCCGCCGGTCGAGACTTACAGGCTTTCGGTGACGTTCGTCCGCCCTGAGGGCGAAGGCGAGGTTGGCGAGGGCGCGAATATCGAAGCCAAGACGGATGGCGGCCATGACGGCGCTGCCGGAGGCGCCGCGAAACCGGGCGCCGCGCCGGTTGCGCATGAAGATGCGCCGGCGTGGACTGGCGGTGACGGCGCCGATGAGCATGCTACGGCAGACGCAGCGCCCGTTGGCGGACCGGCGAATCCCGTGCCGGCGCCTGCAGCGCCTGCGGTCGCCAAACCTGCTGCTGGTGGAGCTGACCATCACTGATCGTTCGGTACCGGCCAATGTCGACGTGCTGTTGAGCGCGGACGAGGTGTATGCGCGGATCGAAGTGCTGGCCGAGAAACTGGCGCCGCGGCTGGCCACGGGATCGTGGACGGCGGTGGTGATCCTGCTGGGCGCGACACCCTTTGCGGCTGACCTGATGCGCGCGTTTGCGCGGCGCGGGATCGATATGGGCTTTGATGGGCTGTGGCTCGAAAGCTATGCCGATGCGCGCGAGAGTTCCGGGCGTATGCTGGTGCGGGCCGATGTGGCGCGGCCGGTTGAAGGGCGCGGTATCCTGCTGGTGGATGATGTGTTCGACAGCGGGCGGACGATCTCGTTCGCGCGCGACCACATGCTGCACAAGGGCGCGAGCGAGGTTCTGACCTGCGTGTTTGCGCGCAAGCCCGAGGCGGTGACCGAGGGGCTGGATGCGTGGGCGTGGGATGCGCCGCACCGCTATCTGGTCGGCTACGGCATGGATGACGCGGGCAAGATGCGCGGATTGCCGTTTGTGGGCGCGATCAAGGACGCGTAGGCGCTGCGCGCCGGGCAATCGGCAATCGAGCGCGGATTTCAAACATCGTAGCGTGGCGGGCGCCGTGTAGGGTGCATCTTGATGCACCGCGACCGAGCTTCGGTGCATCAAGATGCACCCTACTTCGTGGACGTGGCTCTGGGTCCCGGCTTTCGCCGGGATGAGCGGGACAATGAATGTGCATGGGTGGTTGGTGTTGGCCGACCCCCACCTGTCCTCCCCCTTTTAGGGGGAGGAACCCTGCAGCATTGCTGCCCTTCGTTGAGAGGTAGGTACGCGCAACGTGGTTCCTCCCCCTGAAAGGGGGAGGACGGGTGGGGGTCGCGTTGTGCGGTATGTTGATGCGTGCGGCGCGGTGCATCGTTGATGCACCCTGCGGGTTCGCGACTGTGGGGCTAACTAGAACCGCTCGAGGAGGCGGTTGAGGTATTCGAGTTCTTCGCGGGTGAGGGCGCGGTTGCCGGCGCGGCGGCGGATTTCGTCGAGGATTTCGCGGGCTTTCTGGCGGTCCATCTCTTCGGGGATTTTCACGTTGTCGCCATAGCCGCTGTCGCCATTGTTGAGGCGGCCGAGGATGTCGCGCTGGTCGCGTTCCTCGCGGGCGTTGGGATCGTTCTCGTCGTTGAGGCGGGCGAGTTCGCTGGAGCGGTCCTGCAGCGATGACATGGCTTGTTGTTGCGCTTCGCGGGCGGCGGCGAAGTCTCCGCGGCGGAGGGCTTCTTCGGCGCGCTTCTGCATTTCGATGGCGTTGCCGAGCATGCGGCGCGTGCGGTCGGTTTCCTGGCCATAGCGGCCATCGCCCTGCACGCCGGGACGTCCGGGCTGGCCGCCGGGGCCGCCGCGATCGGCTTGCTGGCCCTGACCCTGGCCTTGTCCGGGCTGCTGGCCCGGTTGCTGGCCGGGCTGGTTGCCCTGACCGCCCATGCCGTTCTGGCCCTGCTGCTGGCCCTGGCCGGGTTGTTGACCCTGACCTTGTTGCTGGCCGCCTTCGCCCTGTCCTTGTTGACCTTGTCCTTGCTGACCTTGGCCCTGCTGGCCCTGCTGTTGACCCTGCTGGCCTTGTTGGCCCTGCTGACCATTCTGGCCGTTCTGTTGTGGTTGCTGCGGCTGGCCGCCGCCCGAGCGCATCTGTTGCTCGAGGCGTTCGCGGAGCTGGCGTTGCTGGTCGGCGAGTTCCTGGCCCTTCTGTGGGCTGCCGCCATTGCGTTCGGCTTCCTCGACCTGATCGTTGAGGTCGCCCTGATCGTTCATGGCGCGGTTGGTGTCCTGCAGCGCGCGGTTCATGGCGCGGTTCATCGGACCATCCGGCTGCTGACCCTGTGTGCCGCCGCGGCCCATCTGGATCTGCATGTTCTGCATCTTGTCCATCAGCTTCTGCATGTCGTTCAGAAGCTGGCGGGCCTGATCGCGTGCGCCGGTTTCGGCGAGGTCGCGCAGCGCCTGGAGCATGCGCGTGAGCTCATCGTCGCCCATCTGCATGCCGCCGCCCTGCATGCCCTGCTGCTGGTCGCCGCCTTGCGTGACGTTGCCGTTGCGCAGCGCTTCGGCCATCTGGGCGGCGAGGTAGTTCTCGACCGCCTGTTCGTACATATCCATCAGGCGCTTGATTTCTTCTTCCGACGCGCCGCGGCGGAGCGCGTCTTCCAGGGCGCGGCGGGCGGCTTCCAGCGCGGCGGCGGCATCGGCGACGCTGCCGTATTCGGCTTGCAGGGCGATGTCCCACAGGAGGCCTTCGGCGCTTTCGGCTTCTTCGCGATTGCGGGCTGAGTCGATGATGGCCTGGGCGTTGCGCAGGCCCATGAAGATCACGGGGTCCTGGAAATAGTCTTCCGGCTTCCACGTCACCGCGTCGAGCAGCATGACGGAGCGCTTGATCTCCTTCGGCGCCCAGCGGAGGCGCGAGGCGGGCGCGGTGGCGATCGCGTCGTAGCCGCGGCCCTGCACGTTGGTGAAGTTGTCCTCGCCGACGGGGACTTTGTATTCTTCCCAGTTGCGCAGAAGGACGGCGCGGGCTTCCTGCGCCATGCGGCCGATGGGCTGGAGGAAGATCTTCTCGGGCAGGCGATAATCGACAACGTCGCTCTCGGCGACCTGGCCGGCGGCGTCGGTGGCGCGGAGCTTCACTTTCAGGTCCATGCCGGCCCAGCGGTGGCGCACGAGATCCTGGCTGTAGTTGCCTTCTTCATCGGTCGGGGCGAGGGCGACGGTTTCGACCGGCACGAGATCCTCGATCACGCCGGCGGTGGCGGGAATGTCTTTCCGGCCGAAGAAGACGAGTTCGAGTTTGTCGACGCCGTAATCGTCGGCGACCTTGTATTTGAATTCGGTGCGATCGCCTTCGCCAAGCTTGGGCGGTTCGACGAAGGAGACGGTGGGGGAGGCATCATCGATGATGGTGAAGGGGAAGCTTGCGCGCGTGCCCCAGTAGTTCACCGCGATGCTCATCGGCTCTTTCACGATGACGCGGGCTTCGTAAGCGTTCTGGATGTCGGCCTGCGGGTGCAGCGTGACGTGGCCGCCATCGACGGGCATCACGACGATGTCGGGTGCGCCGGGGCCGATGACGCGGAGCGTGACTTCGGAGCCTTCGGGCGCCTTTGCGGTTTCGCCGCTGGTGAGCACGAAGGGGGCCGAGCCGGTGTAGGCGGGCGGGGTGATCCACGCTTCGATCTTCAGCGTGTGGGCGCCGAAGAGGGCGCCGAAATCGGGGAAGAGGCCGCGATAGAGACGTTCGGGTGCGGCGACGTTGGCGTAGGCGCCGGCGAGGATGATGAGCGTGGGGGCGGCGAGGCGGAGATAGAGCGGGTCGGCCAGCTTCCATTGCGGGCGGACGTCGAGCTTGCCGACTTTCGTGGCGAGCGCGGCCATGCGGTCGCGGTGTTCCTGCCAGAGCGTCCAGCCGGTGGTGTCGGGCTTGGCGGGGCGGTCGGTCCACGTCGAAAGCGGGCGGCCTTCGATGGCGCTGTCGATCAGGTCGCGGGCTTCATCGTCGGTGGGGGCGCGCCAGACTTTCCAGCCGATCAGGCCAGCGGTGATGAAGCCGACCCAGAAGATGACGCCGGTGGTCGCCTGCGCTTCGAGCGGCATGGCGGTGTAGAGGCCGCTGAACCAGAAGACAGCGAAGATCGCGAACCAGACGAGGGCGGGCAGGACGGAGCGAACGAGAGCCGGCCAGAAGAGGCTGCGCCGCGCCGAAGCGATCCGGGCGTCCAGCTTCTCCCTGAGGCCAAATCCGTCAGCCAACCTGTGTTCCTATTGGGCGGTCCAGTCTGGAACCCGTTCCAGCGCGATCATTTCGTCGAATGTTGGCCGACGGCGGATGACCACGCAAGCATCGCCTCGAACCAGCGCCTCTGCAACCAGTGGTCTCGAATTATACTGGGACGACAATGTGGCGCCGTATGCGCCTGCCGTCATGAAGGCCACCAGATCACCCTCCTTGAGCGGGGGCATGGGGCGGTCCTTGGCGAAACGATCCGTGCTCTCGCAGATGGGGCCTACGAGGTCGACGGCGCTGCGCGGGGCCCCAACTTCAGGGGTTCTGACGGGGAGGACGTCGTGGTGGGCGCTGTACAAGGCCGGGCGCAGCAGGTCGTTCATGCCGGCGTCGAGGATCACGAAGGTGCGACCGTCGCGTTCCTTGATATACTCGACCCTGGAGATCAAAACTCCGGCATTTCCCGAGATTAACCGCCCCGGTTCCAGGATAAGCTGCACGTCGAGGTCGCCGAGGGCCTGGCGGGCCTGCTGGGCGTAGATGGTGGGGCTGTCGGGGTCGTCGCCGTCCTTGTAGGGCACGCCGAGCCCGCCGCCGAAGTCGATACGCGAAATCGCAAAGCCCCGGTCGCGCAGGCGGCGAGCGAGGGCGACGACCTTGTCGAATGACGCGCGCATGGGTTCCACGCGCATGATCTGGCTGCCGATGTGGACGGCGATGCCGACGGGGTCGATGCCGGGCAGGCGGCTGGCTTCCTCGAAGAAGCTTTCGGCCTCGTGCCAGGCGATGCCGAACTTGTGCTCGGCGGAGCCGGTCGAGATGTGGGCGTGGCCGCCCGCCTCGACGTGCGGGTTCACACGGAAGGCGATGGGCGCGCGCTTGCCCAGCGCCGAGGCGACATCGGAGAGGCGGTGGAGTTCGGGGAGCGATTCCACGTTGAACTGATGGATGCCGCGTTCAAGACCGAGCTTCATTTCCTCAGCCGTCTTGGCGACGCCGGAGAAGACGATGCGGTTGGCCGGGATGCCGGCTTCGAGGGCGCGCAGCATTTCGCCGCCCGAGACGACATCTGCGCCCGCGCCTTCGGCGGCGAGGGTGGCGAGAACGCCGATGTTGGAATTTGCTTTGACGGCGAAGGCGATCAGCACATTGCGGCCCGCAAAAGCGTCAGCCAGCGCGCGATAGTGACGGCGCAGTGTTGCGTCGGAATAGACATAGGCCGGCGTGCCGAGCTCGCGCGCGACAGCTTCGAGAGACACGTCCTCGCAGTGAAGAACGCCATTGCGATATGCGAAGTGATGCATCGTTTCGTTCCAGCCTTGCCCCACGTCGGGGGTAGCGGAAGCGGGGTGATGTGTCACCCCGGCTTGTGGGCGTCTTACTGTTGAGCTGGCGTCGTTGCTGCGGGCGGAGTTGCCTGCTGCTCAAGGCGCTGGCGGCGCGCTTCATCTTCGGCCTTCTGCTCGGCATCCTTGCGCGCTTTTTCGGCGTCGGCGGCTTCCTTGGCGGCCTTGACGGTGCGCGGATCGTTCGGCCCCTCGTTGGGCGGATTGCCCCACAGCGGCACGGGCCGCTCCAGACGGCCACGCAGGCCGCAGGCGGAGAGGGCTGAAACAGCAAGGACGAGAACAAGCAGGGTGCGCATGGCGCGCACATTCTGACGGGCGGCAGGCAGGGTCAAGCGCGGGTGGATGACGGGGGTGTAAGCTGGAGCTTCCTGCGAGTGGGAGCGGGCAGCCGTGTTGCGTTACGGGGCCGCGCTTGGCAGATTGTTTGCCAGTGAATGGGGGGATTGCATGAAAATCAAAGCTGCCTGCGTGCTCGCAATTGCGGTTGGTGGTTGCGCGATGGTTGAGCCAGTTGAGCCAGGAATCACGACGATTGCCCCGGGCGTGCAAAGAATCGATGGATCGCAGGTTCGGGTTGATGAAGTTGATCTTCCAGCACTCGAGGCGCTGCTTGCCAAGCACGGACCCATGCAGGACGTCATCAAAATGATCGGGAAGACGCCCGGCGGCGCTTACCCCGCCGCTGGTGGAACCGAGTCCCACATGTATCGCATGGAAGACGCAGCGACAAAGCGGAAGGTGCTTGTAATCGTGTTCGTAAAGAACGGTCGCGTCGTCGATAGTCTCGTGACTGACCGAACCGGCTAACCCATCCTAGGCTAGCGTCGTAGGGTGCATTGAAAATGCACCGTGCTGATGTCGGGTGCTGGTGGTGCATTTACGCTTCGCTTCAATGCACCCTACGTGTGTGGGCTAGCCGAGCTTGCCCTTCCATGCAGCGACCTGTTCGCGGACGCGCTCCGGCGCGGTGCCGCCGTAGGATTTGCGGCTGGCGACGGAGGCGTCGACCGTGAGGACGGCGAAGACTTTATCCGTGATGCGCGGCTCCAGCTTTTGCAGCTCGGCGAGCGGCAGGTCGGGGAGGGCTATGTTGGCGGTCTCGGCGGCTTTCACGGCGGCGCCGGTGATGTGGTGGGCTTCGCGGAAAGGGATGTTGAGTTCGCGGACGAGCCAGTCGGCGAGGTCTGTCGCTGTCGAGAAGCCGGAGGAGGCGCTGGCGCGCATGCGCTCCTTGTTCGGCGTCATGGTGGCGATCATGCCGGTCATGGCTTGGAGGGAGAGGTCGAGGCTGTCGAATGCTTCGAACGTGGTGAGCTTGTCGTCCTGCATGTCCTTCGAATAGGCGAGCGGCAGGCCCTTCATGATGGTGAGGAGCTGGACGAGCGAGCCCATGGCGCGGCCGGACTTGGCGCGCACGAGTTCGGCGGCGTCGGGGTTGCGCTTCTGCGGCATGATCGAGGAGCCGGTGGACCAGGCATCGCTCATGCGCACGAAAGCGAACTGGGCGGAGGACCAGATCACGATCTCTTCGGCGAGGCGCGAGAGGTTCTGGGCGCAGATGGCAACGGCGCTGAGGGACTCCAGCGCGAAGTCGCGCGAGGAGACGCAGTCGAGCGAGTTGGCCATCGGGCGGTCGAAGCCCAAGGTCTTGGCGACCATGTGACGGTCGATCGGGAAGCCGGTGCCGGCGAGGGCGGCGGCGCCGAGGGGCGACTCGTTCATGCGGACGATGGCGTCGCCGAAGCGGCGGCGGTCGCGGTCGAGCATTTCGACATAGGCCATCAGGTGGTGGCCGAAGGTGACGGGCTGGGCTGTCTGCAGGTGGGTGAAGCCCGGCATGACGGTGTCGGCGTGGGTTTCGGCCTGCGCGACGAGGGCCTTCATCAGGGCGGTGATCTGCTCGACGCGGGTCTCACACGCGGATTTGACCCACAGGCGGAAATCGAGAGCGACCTGGTCGTTACGCGAGCGGGCGGTGTGCAGGCGGCCGGCGGCCTCGCCGATGATTTCCTTCAGGCGCGATTCCACGTTGAGGTGGATATCTTCCAGTGCCTTGGAAAACTGGAACTTTCCTTCGCGGATCTCCGAAAGCACCTGATCCAGGCCCTTCTGGATGGCGGCTTCGTCGGCGGCCGAGATAACGCCGGTTTTCGCGAGCATGGCGGCATGGGCCTTGGAGCCGGCGATGTCCTGCTCAGCCAGGCGCTTGTCCACGTCGATTGACGCGTTTATCGCCTCCATGACTTGATCGGGTCGCGCCGAGAACCGGCCGCCCCACATGGAATTGCTTTCAGGATTCTTCGTCATGAGCCTGCGCCCTGTAATTTCCGCCGCGCTTCTCGCACTCTTCGCGGCGGCATGCCAGCCAGCAAGCGCGCCTGCGGCAGAAGCTCCCGCGACGACGGAAACGGCTGCTGCGCCTGAAACGGCGGCTCCGGCCAGCGCCAGCCAGCTGGCCTCGTTCAAAACCGGCCAGTTCGAGAACCTCGACTTCGACACGGAACTGTCGATTCCGACCGCCAAATTCGTCGATGCCGAGGGCAAGGAACATTCGTTTGCCGAGTATGCGGGCAAGGTCGTGGTCTACAATATCTGGGCTGAATGGTGCGGTCCGTGCGTGGAAGAGATGCCCAGCCTGGCGCGCCTGCAGAAGGCTTTCGCGGGCAAGGATGTGGCGGTGATCCCGGTCGCGTTCGGCTTTGGCAAGGGCGTGACGCGCGAAACGACGCTGGCGAAGTTCAAGGAACTCGTGGGGACCGACCTGCCATTCTATTATGATGGCGAACTGGCGGTGAACGGCGAGGCCCAGACGGGCGCGCTGCCCGCCACCATCATCTACGACAAAACGGGCAAGGAAGTCGCCCGGCTGATCTATCCGGCGCATTGGGATGCCCCGGATGCGGTGGCGCTGGTGCAGGCTGTGCTGGACGGCCAGAGCTAGGTTTTCCACACGGGCGCGAGCCCTTCCGTCAATTTGGCGCGATCAAGGGCCCCCACGGCAGGGCGATGGCTTGTCGCGCCTGACTGAATTCGGCATCAATCTCGCAACGATAAAATGGACCGGCAAAGCCGGCCTTCGGGAGGTATTGATCATGAAACTGCGCCACGTTTCGTTGGCAGCCGTCACGCTTGCGCTTGCCGTATCCGGCGGCGGAGCAGCCTTCGCCCAAGGTGTCGGCGTCGATCTGGGCGAGATGAAGTCCGGCGTCCACGTTGCCGGCGCTGAAACCGACAAGGCCGCGATCAACGCGCCGACGGTTGAGCCCGGCTACAAGCTGCCGCGGTTGGCGGATGGCAAGCCGGATCTGGGCGGCGTCTGGTCGAATGCGTCCAACACACGCCTGGCGCGCTCGCCCAAGCAGAACCTCGTGATGACCGATGAGGAAGCCGCTCACGCGCGCGACAGCAACCCGCAGAACATTCGCCAGAAGACCGACGATGGCCAGAAAGGCGAAGCCCTGCTCGATGGCAAGGATCTGAACTCGGGCCGTGGTTATAACGCGTTCTGGATCGATCCGGGCAACAACTACGCGCTGGTGAAGGGCACATGGCGCACGTCGTGGATCGTCGAGCCTGCGAACGGGCAGGTGCCCGTGAAGGCAGGCGTTGCGGGCGGTCGCGGCGGCGAGGGCGGCGCGGGGCCGAGGCCGGTGCGCGAGAAGAACTACGGCTACAACAACCCGGAAGAGCGCAACCTCAACGAGCGCTGCTTCATCCTCGGCACGTCGGGGCCGCCGATCGGCAACTATCTCTACAACAACACCACCCGGATCATGCAGTCGCCGGACCATGTCATCATCGAATCGGAGATGATTCACGATGCGCGCATCATCCCGCTGAATGCCAAGCACGGTCCGAAGGAACTCGCGCCGTGGATGGGCGATTCGATCGGCTGGTATGAGGGCGACGCGCTGGTCATCGAGACGGTCAACATGCAGCGCGGCGGCGGCAGCGTGCGTCTGAGCGAGAACGGCAAGATCATCGAGCGCTTCACCCGCTATAACGACAAGCAGGTGTTCTACGAATTCGAGGTCCACGATCCGGAGCTCTACACGCAGGTGTGGAAGGGCCAGATGTCGCTGAACGCGGTCAATGGCATGTACGAATACGCCTGCCATGAGGGCAATTACGCGATGCCCGGCATTCTCGAAGCCGGCCGCAAGGCTGACCGCGAAGGGACTTCCGCCTCGCGCGATGGCGACGACGAGGAATAGGGGCGCCCCGGAGAAGACTGGGGCGAGAAGACTGGGGCGATTGCCGTCACAGTCCCGAAACAAACAAAGCGCCGCGACTGGATGGTCGCGGCGTTTTTTGTTGCTTTTCAGATAGCTGTGCAGGCGGCGCTGCATTCCGGCTTAACATTACGGGAAGTGAAGCTTGGCAATGCGCCGGTTGCGGGATTTAGTCGGGTGGGCATTCCGGCGCGCCTGAAACGGCGCGGCCTGGCCGGATCGTGGGAGCACACGAACGGCTTGTGGAGTTGAGGGGCGGTGATGGCCGGCGGAAAAGAGGACGATATCGTCAGCAAGCTTGGCGATCTGGCGGTGAGCGCGCTGCGCAAGCCGCGCCGCGAGACGCTGATGACGCTGCTGCCGGAGGTCGCCTCGTCGCGGCCGCTGCGCAAGGGCGAGGAATATGTGCGCGTGCGCATGCTCGCTGCGCGTCTGCCGGATGCGGGCAATCTGCTGTCGTCGAAATTGCCGCTCGTTTATGCGGGCGTTGGGCTGGGCGAGATTTCGAATGATCCGGCGGGATTTGCGAAGGCTATATCGAGCGGGTTCAACGCCGATGGCCTGCGGGGCGATGCGCGCGAGACGCTGGGCGAAGTCGTGCTGTTCAATGCCTCGCCTTATGCGGGGCAGCTGAACCTGGCGCTGGGGCTTCTGTCGGTGCGCAATTCGGCGCGGGCGAAGGAGTTGCTGAAGAAGGTTGCTGAGCTGTCCGAGAAGGCGGCGACGCCGTTCATCGGGGAAGCTGCGAAGACGATCGGCGCGGTGGCCAATGCGGTCGACCTGCTGACGGCGGATGGCAACTATTTCGAGCTTGGCCTGATGAAGTCGGTCGATGCGCCGGCGACGGGGGTCTATGCGCTGTACTCGGACATGGGCAAGGCGGACGAGGGGCTGGTGTTCGGCTTTGCCAATGGCAAGCTGATCAACAATGCGACGAAGGCGCCGCTGCGCCGTTCGTATGTCGTGATCTCGATCGAGGCGCTGGAGACGCGCGACGACGCGCACATGATACCGCGCCTGCGCAAGAAGTTCGATTCCGTGATCGAGGAGATCGAGAAGGGCGCCGACGAAGAGCGTGTGAAGGCGCTGATCCAGGAGTATGCGGGCCTTGCTGCGCTGTGGCCGGATCTGCTGAAGGTTGATCAGGACAATCTGGTGAAGTCGGCGCGTGAGCGGTTCAAGAGCTTCCGCGAAGCGCGTACGGGCTTTGAGGGCATAGGCGAGGGCGCGCCGGAGCGGCCGACGCTGGACTCGGTGATGGCGGAAGCGCTGAAGACGCGCTTCAAGGGCGATGAGGCGGCGGCGGCTGTTGCTGCTGTCACCACGAGCGGGCTTGAGGGCAAGGCCGAGCTTCTGACGCTTGAGGAGATTGCCGATCGTCTGCCGAAGGCTGTCGATGCGGGCGATCTACTCGTTGTCAGCACTTACACCACGGCTGCGGTTGCCGACATCCAGATTGGCTCGCCGCCATTCGCGCACATGCCGGTCAAGCGCATCATGCATTGCCTGCGCGCGGCGCGGCGTTTCAACGAGATGAAGCTGATCGGCGAGAAGCTGATGGCTCAGGGTGAACGCCAGCCCTTGTTCATGAAGCTGCATGCGCAGGCGCTGATCGAGCTGGGCGAGACGGCGTCGGCGGAGCTGATGCTGAAGCAGGCCGAAGATCTGGCCAGGCAGAACCGCGATCCCGAATTGTCCGACATCTATGGCTCGCTCGGCCGCGTGCACAAGGAACGCTTTGTCGGCATCGATTTCCAGAGCACGCGTGCGCGGCAGCTTGCCTTTGACGCCAGCCTGAAATTCTACCGGCTTGGCCGCAAGCATTCGAACGACCCGGCCAATCTCTATCATGATGTGAACGTCATGGCGCTCGTCGTGGCGGGGCAGCGTGCAGGGCTGAAGGTTCCCAAAGACCTCTCGCCCAAGCACATCGCCAAGCTGGCCGAGCGCATCCGTGGCGACATCGACCGCAAGGACCCGAACATTCCCGACTGGGATTACGCCAACGCCGCGGAAGCAGCGCTTGCTCTGGGCGACCACGCCGAGGCGCGGCGCAGACTGGACGAGTACGCGCGGGCCAATATCCGCAATCCGTTCGCGCTGCATGCAACGCTGCGGCAGATCCAGAATATCTGGGGCATCACCGTCGGCACGAAGAATGGCGACATCGTCGAAGGCCTGCAGATGGCGCTGATGGGCGCCGACAATGGCGCGACCTTGAGCCAGCAGGGCGTCGAGCATCTGCTCAATGCATCCGACAAGGCGCGCTTCGAAGCGATCTTCGATGGCGAGGCGGGCATATCGGTGCAGACGGCCTACAAGGCGCTCGGCATGTCGGCATTCGTCGGCATGGTGCGTCATGGCGACAAGCCGAAGGGCACGGGCTTCCTCGTGCGCACGCGCGATCTCGTGACCAACGAAGCGCTGATCCAGCGCCACGAGATCGGCGAGTGGCTGTTCCTCACCAACGCGCATGTCATCTCGCCCACCGGCGAGCACGGCGCCATTCCGGGCGAGGGCGCGCAGATCGATTTCCAGATGGCGTCGGCCGGCGCGCGTTTCAAAGTGTTGCGCACGTTGTGGTGGTCGCCGGCGATCAGCGGGCATGATTGCACGATCCTTGAGCTGGATGGTCATCCGCAATTCCCGGCGAATGTCGCGCCGGCGTCGATCTCTTCGTACCTGCCGAAATGCCATTTCGAGCCGGGAGAGCGCGGCGCGCGTCCGCGCGTGCTGGTGCTTGGCCATCCCGATGGGCGGCCGCTGGAGATAACGTTCAACAACAATCTGATGCTGGATCATGATGGCCCGGCTGTCGGCCAGTCGTTCAGCGCCAAGCCGGTGCGCGTGCAGTATCGCGCGCCGACCGAGCCGGGTTCTTCGGGCAGCCCCGTATTCGATGCCGATACGCTGGAGCTGCTGGCGATCCACCATCGCGGAGCGGTGCAGCCGATCGATGCGAAGTTCGGCGATGCCGCGCGCTATCAGGCCAATCAGGGCATGTCGCTGCGCGCGATTGCGGAAGCATTCCAGACGGCTCTGGGTGGCGCTTCCGCCAGCGCTTCGCCGCGTCCTGCACCTGTTCCGCCTGCGCCGCCTGCAGCGGTGGCTGCGGCGGCCGCGAAGAACGAAGCCACGTTCGAATCCCTGCGCGGCTATGCCGACTATGAAGAAGGCCCCGCATTCGAGAGCATCGAGCGTAAGTCGAGCCGCAAGCTGCCGCGCCAGTGCGGCGACTTCATCGCGGGCTTCGAGATTTCAAGCGGCGCGTATTATCGCAAATTCCTGCAGGCGCCGTGTTGGCCCGGTGCAGCTTCGGGCCTCACCATCGGCGTTGGCTATGACCTGCGCCATGCAAGTGCGAGCGAGGTTCGCGAACACTGGGGCCCACATCTCGCCGCCGATGTGATCGAGCGGCTTGTTCCCTATTGCGGCGTTGGCGAGCCGGATCTGGAAAAGCGCAAGCTTGCGGTCGCTGGTTTGAAGGACATCACTATCTCGCTGGAGGCGGCGTTCGCTGTCTTCACCGACATCATGATGCCGACCTACACGTTCCGCACCGAGAACTGCTTCGAGAATACGATGGAGCTGCACGATCTCAGCATGGGCGCGCTCGTCTCGCTCGTGTTCAATCGCGGCGACAGCCTTTCAGCCAAGGACTCGCGGCTGGAGATGCGCAACATCGCTGCGCACATGAAGGCGAGGGCGTTCGGCAAGGTCGCGGACGAAATTCGCGCGATGAAGCGGCTGTGGGAGAACGACGCGAAGGTCGCCGGCCTGCTCGATCGCCGCGACAAGGAAGCGGATATGTTCGCGGAGGGCCTGCGCCTGCAGGCTGCGACAAGCGCGGTGGCTTAAGTCGGAATCGCTTTCGGCGATGTGATCCCGCTAGCCGCAGCTTCTTCCGTTGTCATCCCGGGCGAGCGTAGTGAGGCCCAGGATGACAAGGCGTGTTGCGTCTAGTTCCGGCTGGTCGAGCGGTATTCGATGCGCTTGCCGTTCGGCGTGATGCGCGTGCAGGCGGGTTGGCGCACATCGTCGATCCAGCGGCATTCCTCTTTCGAGCCATCGAGGCGCGTGTCGACGCCCGGGCCGTTGCGCTTGCCGTTCACATACTGGCCTTCGAAGCGTTCGCCGGTTGCGTACTGCACCGTCGCACGGCCCTGCAGCAGGCCTTCGGCCCACGTCCCGTCGATCGTCGCGATGCTGCCGACTTCGACAGCGGCGCCGCTCGGGCGGTGGTCGAGGAACTGGCCGGTGATGCGCCGGCCATCCTTGAAGGTCAGCTCGCCCGGGCCTTGCTGCTGGTCGTTCACGAACGTGCCGCGGAAGACGCGGCCATCACCGAAGGTGGCGGTGGCCTGTCCGGTGCGGCGATCGTCAGCGAATGCGCCGATATAGTTGTAGGAACCATCGTTCGCGGAGAGGCGGCCCTGTCCGCTGCGGCGATCGTTCTGCCAGCCGCCGTCATAGGTCCAGGCTTTGTCGCCGGTGGTGTAGGCGCCTTCGCCGTTGCGGCGGTCGGCTTTCCAGTCGCCGACATAGACGGAGCCGTCCTTGTAGGTCTGAGTGCCATTGCCTTCGCGCTTCGAGCGGACGTAGTCGCCCTCGTAGACCGAGCCGTCTGCGTACGTCATGCGGCCAGGGCCATTGCGCTCGCCGTTCGTGAATGCGCCGGTGTAGATCTCGCCGCTCGTCAGCTTCTCGGTGCCCGTGCCGTTGATCTCGTTGGCTGTGTAATTGCCGTCATAGCTGTAGCCGTCCGGGCAGGAGTAGACGCCGCGGCCCTCGCGTTTGCCGGCGACGACATTGCCTTTGTACGAACAACCATTTGCATAGGTCTGCGAGTTCTCGCCGCGCAGGATGTCGATCGACACCGACATCAGTTCCTTCACGCCGCCGCGCTCGGCGCAGGCGCAGTTGATGACGGGTGCGTTGTATGTGCCGCCCGGCGCGACCATGCCGATGGTGCGGGCAGGCGCATCGAAGGGCGTGGAGCGCACGCACTGGAAGGTGACGTCCTTCAGGCCGAGTTCGCCGGACGAGGTGGGATCGTTGATGAGCCGCATCTCGACGTTCGATCCATCGCAGCCGAGCGCTCGCGTGGCTCGCCACTGGACCTCGCGGCCATCCGACCAGCGCTGGCCGGATTTCCAGTCCTGGCCCTGCCATGCGCTGGCGGCCATCACGCCGGTGAGCGCGAGGGGCGCGGCGATGACAGCCGCGATCAAGGCGAGAATACCCTTGTGCCTTGCACGTTTGACAAGGGGGGCACGCTTCGCACGGGGGCTAGGACCGGACATGAACAGTGTCTCCCGACGCGTTTCAGAGCTCTTGGCTCTGGATTCTAGCACGGGAGAAGGCCCGTCAAGTTGAGCCAAACTGTGGCGTCGTTGCGGCGCCGTCAGCGGTTAACGTCCAGGCACGGAACCTGCGGGCAGGGGCGGCGTTGATGACACGTCAAACATGGATCGCCCGGAGCTGCACATGACCCGTACCCTGATTATCGCGCCGACCGTCGCCCTGCTGAGCTTCGCGATGCTTGCTGGTTGCGGCACGAATATGGAGCAACGCGCTGCTACGGGCGCCGCCACGGGTCTGGTTGTCGCAGGCCCGGTGGGCGCTGCTGTAGGCGCCACTGTCGGCGCGGTTGTGAATGAGACTGACAAAGCGAACTGAGGTTTTCTGCCCAACTTTTCGCTCAAGGGCGGACAAAGATGGTGGGCTGTAATGGCCGGGCGCAGATACTTTCTGCGTCCGGCTTTTTACGTCCGGGATTCTTGTGTCGGGGGCTTCGGGATTATGGGCTGGTCCTCGGGCGCCGCGACAGGTTAGGCTGCGGCAACTAATCGTGGGGCACGACATGATCATCCGTAACGTTCTGATTCTTGCCGCTGGCGCTGGTCTGGCTGTGCTGGCCGGTTGCGGCACGAATATGGAGCAGCGCGCCGCCACCGGCGCTGCGACCGGCCTGATCATCGCTGGTCCGGTGGGCGCGGCGGTTGGCGCCACGGTCGGCGCGGTCGTCGATACCGCTGAAAAGAAGAACTAGCGGCCTGTAGCCAGCCAACTGTCAGCAGGTTGTGGTGGACGCCGTCGCGGCCACTGGCGAACGCATGACGAACGGCCCATATTGCCGGGATGTCGAAACCTCCCTCCAAATCCGCTAAACCGAGCGCGTCGAAAGCTCCCGCGAAGTCACCGGCGAAGTCGGGGCGCAAGGGCGTGAGCGAAGGTCCGGGCGCGGCGTTCGCGGCTCAGATCAAGGACGCCGTGGCGGTGGCTGAAGGTCAGCCGCTGTGGATGCCGCACAGGCCGGAGCGGAACTGGGAGAAGTTTGAAGGCGGGCGGAAATTCCGGGTCGCGTCGAACTATGAACCTGCCGGCGACCAGCCGCAGGCGATCAGCGATCTGGTGAACGGCATCAACGACAACGAGATCGACCAGGTGCTGCTCGGCGTCACCGGTTCGGGCAAGACCTTCACGATGGCGAAGGTGATCGAAGCGGTGCAGCGGCCCGCGCTGATCCTCGCCCACAACAAGACACTCGCGGCCCAGCTCTACGGAGAGTTCAAGGCCTTCTTCCCCGACAACGCAGTCGAGTATTTCGTCTCATATTACGACTATTACATGCCCGAGGCCTACGTGCCGCGCACCGACACGTACATCGAGAAAGAGTCGTCCATCAACGAAGCGATCGATCGCATGCGGCACTCGGCGACGCGGGCGATTTTGGAGCGGGATGATGTGATCATCGTTGCTTCGGTGTCGTGCATTTACGGCATCGGATCGGTGGAAACGTATTCCGCGATGACGTTCGAACTCGCGCAGGGCGAGGCGCGGGACCCGCGGCAGGTGGCGGCGGATCTGGTGGCGTTGCAGTACAAACGAAATGACCAGGCGTTTGGGCGTGGGACCTTCAGGATGAAGGGCGACACGATGGATGTCTGGCCGGTTCACCAGGAAGATCGCGCGTGGAAGATTTCATTTTTCGGCGATGAAGTGGAAGCGATCACCGAGTTTGACCCGCTTACGGGAAAACAGACTCGGCCAATGGAGAAGATCAAGGTCTACGCCAACAGCCACTATGTGACGCCGCGGCCGACGCTGAACCAGGCGGTGGAGAGCATCAAGGAGGAGCTGCGGCAGACGCTTGCCAGCATGAACCAAAAAGGAAAATTGCTAGAAGCACAAAGACTCGAACAGCGCACGCAATTCGACATCGAGATGATGATGGCGACGGGCAGCTGCGCCGGCATCGAGAACTACAGCCGCTATCTCACCGGCCGCCGCGCGGGCGAGCCGCCGCCGACGCTGTTCGAATACCTGCCCGACAACGCGATGGTGTTCGTCGACGAAAGCCACCAGACCATTCCGCAGATCGGCGCGATGTTCCGGGGCGACTTCAATCGCAAATTCACGCTGTCCGAATTCGGATTCCGCCTGCCGAGCTGCCTCGACAACCGCCCCCTCAAATTCGACGAATGGGAGAAGATGCGGCCGCAGACGGTGCACGTTTCGGCAACGCCCGGCCCGTGGGAACTGAACCAGACGGGCGGCGTGTTCACCGAACAGATCATCCGCCCCACGCACCTGATCGATCCGCCGGTCGAGATCCGCCCGGTCTACAAGGACAACGCAAACCAGGTCGACGACTGCATCTACGAGGTCAAGCAGACCGCGGCGAAGGGCTATCGTTCGCTCGTGACCACGCTTACCAAAAAAATGGCAGAGCAATTGACCGAACACATGACCGAAATGGGCGTGAAGGTTCGCTACATGCACTCCGACATCGACACGATCGAGCGCATCGAGATCATCCGCGACCTGCGGCTCGGCAAGTTCGACTGCCTGATCGGCATCAACCTGCTGCGCGAAGGCCTCGATATTCCCGAGTGCGCCTTCGTGGGTATTCTCGACGCCGACAAGGAGGGCTTCCTGCGCTCCGAGACGTCGCTGATCCAGACGATCGGGCGCGCGGCGCGCAACAGTGAGGCGCGCGTCGTGCTCTATGCGGATCGCATCACCGGCTCGATGGAGCGCGCGATGGCGGAGACGGCGCGCCGCCGCGCGCGGCAGGAAGCGCACAATGCCGAGCATGGCTTCACGCCGACGACGGTGTTCTCCGGCGTGAAGGATGTGCTGGAGGGCGTCACCTCGAAAGCGGCGCAGGGCCTGCTGCCGAAGGGCAGGGACCCGAACAAGCGCGGGCGCTCCAGCACGCTGCCGGGCATGGAGGAGGCGGGCGCCGAATACATCGGCAAAGGCCACAACCTCACGCGCGTCATCGACACGCTGGAGAAGGAGATGCGCGAGGCCGCCGCCAACCTGGAGTTCGAGCTGGCCGCGCGCCTGCGCGACGAGGTGAAGAAGCTGCGCGACACCGAGATCGGCGTCGGCATCGAGGCCGTGCTGCCGCCTGCGGATTAGTTTGCCAGGTCCTCCACCGCGCCCAGGTTCTCCACTGCGCAAAGCGCGGGGGAGGTGGATCAGCGCGGAGCGCCGAGACGGAGGGGGCTGGCCGGATACTCACTGTGCGGACGAAGCAGGCGCCCCCTCCGTCTTGCGCGCGAGAGCGCGCAATCCACCTCCCCCAGTGCTTCGCACAGGTGGAGGCAATTCCCCTTCGTCGCGACGTCGCGCTGTTTGCCTCCACCAGTCGAAGACTGGGGGAGGTGGATCGCCTGGCGTGAGCCAGGCGAGACGGAGGGGGTGCGCGATGCGGTGGGCCTGCCTTTGCTCGGCAAGTGGGACGCGGACCACGCCGACGACATCGTCTATGCCGGCGGCCCGCTCGACCCCACCCGCCGCGCCACGCCCGAAGGCGTCACCACCGTCGTCAACGAACTCACCGTCTTCATGGTGGTCCGCGCAGCCTCCTTACAGGCCGCCGCCGAACTGGTGAAAGACCACCCGCACATCACACACTTCCCGTGCGATGCGGCGGAGGTGAAGCCGGTGTTGGGTTTGTAGAAACGATAGCTGGTCGTTATCAGTTACCCGAACAAACGAAGCTACGCGCGTCAGCGTGATTGGTGCCGGCACGCTACAACCAAGTCGAGGGGATCTCGGGGGATGATTAGATTGCCGTCGGTGGACAACGTAATGACCAACGAGCGCTGGTGGGAGAATTGGCGCAGAGCAGACTACTCTTGGCATTCGTTAGGGGCTTTCGATCACCAGCAAAAGCCCAACTTTCCATGGAGGGGCTGGTCCGTCACGAAAGATGGCCAACTGGTTGAAACACCTCGTGCTCCGGCTAGCGCTAGGCTTGCGACTTTGAAGGACTACTGGGCCTGCGACCCGTCCGGCATGAGGCTGCGCAGCGATGACGAGATGCTCGCATCCGACGAGTTAGAGCACTGTCCAGAAACTCAAACGCTCTGGCACGTGATTCATATCCCACAGATCGTTGAGAATAATCAGCACAGCTGGAAGCTCGACCTTTCCCACCCAAGATGGAATTTCCTCGAGAAGCTCGTTCATGCGAGATTGTTAGCGGCTCGAGAACCCGAAATACGAGATTATTGGGAAGACTGGGTAGACACCTGCGCGCAACTCACCGGCGGGGTTTTACGAAATCTACCTAAGTCCACGGACGAATTGCCAACGCTGCACCTAGTGGCGCATCAGTCTGTGTTTTTGCAGAATGTCGACATCGAAAAATCAGCGATCGGCCGCCATTCACGCTTCATCGAGGCAAATTTCCGCGGAGCTTATTTAGGTTCGCGCGCCACGTACGAGGGACCCGTAACCTTTGACGATTCTCTTTTTGAGGGATGGGTCAACCTCGACGGGAGCAAATTCTCCGGTTCAACTTCATTTCGAGGTTGTGTGTTTAGGGCCTCAATGCACGCTGGCCGATCGCGGTTTTCGGAGCTGGTGGATTTTCAGAACTCGCATTTCTTCGGAGATGCGAGCTTAGGCTCAGAGTTTCTCAAGAACGCGCAGTTTTTTGGCTGTGTCTTTCATTCAGGCGCAAATCTCTTTCACGCAAACTTTTCTGGCATTGCGACTTTCGATGGGGCCGTGTTCTCCGGATTGGCAAGTTTCCGCCACGTGATGTTTGAAAAACTGAGCTGCGATGATGTCCAGATGAAGGGCGGGTTGGACATGTTTGGCTCGACTATCACAGGCGAATTTAGCATGCGCGACGCCAGTGTATTCGATTTTGCACGCTTTCAGAATGTTCAACTCCCACCTCTACCAAGTGGGTTTTCCTCAGCGTTTCGAGGAACGATATTTGCCTCGATAGTAGATTTTACAGGTGTGGGCGTCCGCCATATCGCGGCTTTCGACAAGGCAATACTTCAGTCGAAAATTCTTCTGGATGATGTCGACGAAGTCGACGCCGTTGATGACTTCAAAAGGGTCATACTTCCTCGAGCTAAGGCCCTCGCCGGAAAAACGCACGAGGAGGCGATTGCAGAGCTGAATAGACGTCGAGATCATAAGATCATCGATAGCGAGGGACGAAAATCGTTAGACCAAGCAGGCTTGGATCGCGGCTTGCGAGAGCTGGAGGGCGGTTGTCGAGCTGTAAAGCTCGCAATGGGACGCGATAGAAATGAACTTTTGGAACAGCGATTTTATCGCTTCCAACTTATGGCCAGAGTGCAACAGGCAGCTACACCTAAAGCGGAAAAGATGAGCTCGCTGATATACGCGACCTTCTCCGACTACGGTGCCAGTATATGGCGTCCCCTGATCATACTTCTATCCAGCACCTTCGTTATGGGTGTCGTGTTTTGGATATGGACAAAGGTAATTTCGCCTAGGCGGTTGAACCTCTGCTTTACAGGCGATGGTTGCAAATTAGATCGAGACTTACTCGATGCGATAACGTTTGCAGCGACTAATTTCTTCAAACCGCTATGGGTCTGGGGCGAAAAGTCCTTTGTGGATGGTTCGGCGCTTATCACCCGAGATGCTATAATTTCGACATTCGGCGCTGAAGGAGAAGAGGGAAGCTTGCTGCTTCTCCGGCTGGTGTCGACCTTTCAATCGTTTTCTGGGATTGTGTTGCTCTTTCTCTTTGGATTGTCCGTACGCAGGCGTTTCCAAATTTCGTAAATTGAAGAGCTGTTGAAGAGCAGGGAGACACACATGTCCATTCCGGCGGTGATTGAGCGGTGGCATCGGATTGCGCTGGAGCGGCGTAGCGATGAGTTGGCGGGGATATTGGCGGCGGATGCTGTGTTCGAGAGCCCTGTCGTGCATACGCCTCAGCAGGGGCGGGCCATTGTGGAGGCTTACCTGCGCGGGGCTCTGGAGGTGCTGAACACGGAGCACTTCCGCTATGGCGGGGAATGGTACGCTGAGAAGAGCGCGGTATTGGAGTTCTACTCGGAGATCGACGGGATCAGGATCAATGGCGTCGATATCATCTCGTGGAATGATGAGGGGCTGATCACGCACTTCAAGGTGATGGTGCGGCCGCTGAAGGCGATCAACATCCTGCACCAGAAGATGGGCGAGTATCTGGTGCGCATGGGCGCGGTTAAGCTGAAGTAGGCTGTTGGCGTGAAGCGCGTCGGGGCGGCGGCGTCGCGGGCGCTGTCCTGTACCCTGTTTCGCGAAAGGCGTTGCGCGTCAGGCCCATAGGCCTCGCCGGGAGCGGCTGCGGAAAAAGTTATCCTACACCTGCCCGACCTGGGTGAATCATCGGCCTCGCAAAAGGAGGCGATGGATGGCGCGATCGAGCGTTGAGGCGATGGGGTTGCAGTACGAGGCGGAGCGGCTGGTGCGGTCGGGCGAGAGCCGGGCGGAGGTGTCGCGGCTGCTGGGCGTGTCGGTGCAGACGCTGGCGGGGTGGGCGCTGCGCGGGGGATGGCGGAAGAAGGATCTCGAGCTGGAGCTGTCGGGGAAGATCACGCGGCGGGTGGTGGCCAATGTGGCGGCCGGGCATGCGTGGGACCGGGAGCGGCGCGCGTTTCTGGCGCAGCAGCGGGAGCTGGCGCGGGCGGCGATCGGGCTGATTGCGGCGGGCGAGGGGGAGGCTCTGGCGCGGCTGATGGCGGGGGCGCCGGAGACGGGGATGCAGGCGCGGCCGGCGCTGGGCGTGATCGCTGTTGTGGATGAGGGCGTGGAGGGGATGCGCAGCCTGGGCGATGCGCCGGTGAGTGGGGCGGGCGTGGTGGATGAGGAGGCCTGGGGGGCGGAGGCTTGCGGGGCGGAGATTGGGGAGGCGGAGGCTGGAGAAGCTTGTGGGGATGATGCGGATGATGGCTGGGATGGGGTAGTGGCGGATTGAGTGCGGGGCGGGATTGGGGTCTGATCGTGGGTGACGGGAAACGCTGGAAGACGAACATCAGGGAGTTTGCGCGATGCGGATGATGCTGGGAGCTGTGGCTGTGCTGGCGCTGGCGGGATGCGCTGGCGTGGGTGGCGCGGAGGAGCAGGCGCCGCGGGTGAAGGTGGCGCAGGGGGAATTGCAGGGCGGGGTGGAGGGCGGGGTCAATGTGTTCCGCAACATTCCGTTTGCGGCGGCGCCGGTGGGCACGCTGCGGTGGGCTCCGCCTGCGGCTGCGAAGAGCTGGAGCGGGGTGCGCGAGGCGGTGAAGGCGGGGCCATCGTGCCCGCAGACGATGCTGGCGAATGATGCGCCGAATACGGGCGGGGCGTATGGGCCGATATCCGAGGATTGCCTGCAGCTGAATGTGACGGCGCCGGTGGGCGCGAAGGCAGCGCCGGTGATGGTGTGGCTGCATGGCGGCTCGCATCGCGTGGGCAATGGCTGGATCTATGACGGCGCGAGCTTCGCGCAGGACGGCATCGTCGTGGTGACGGCGAACTACCGGCTGGGCGCGCTGGGGTATCTCTCGCATCCGGGGCTGGGGGAGAAGTCGGGCAATTACGGGCTGATGGACCAGATCGCGGCGCTGCAGTGGGTGAAGGCCAACATCGCGGCGTTCGGCGGCGATCCGGGCAAGGTGACGCTGGCGGGGGAGAGCGCGGGCGGGCTGTCGACCATGGCGGTGCTGGCGACGCCATCTGCGCGCGGGCTTTATGCCCAGGCGATCGTGCAGTCGGGCGGCGGGTGGTATCCGGTGCAGACTGTGGCGCAGCAGGAAGAGAAGGGCGTCAAGCTGATGGCGCCTGCGGGGGCGACGGCGCAATCGACGCTGGCGGAGCTGCGGGCGTTGCCGGTCGAGAAGCTGGCCACGCTCGCCGGCGAATATGGTCCGTACCCGGACGGTGTGCTGATGCCGGAAACGCCGACGCAGGCGATCGCGCATGAGCGTTTCCCCGACGTGCCGATCATGATCGGCTGGAATTCGGGCGAGGATACGCTGATGGGGCCGAGCCCGCTGCCGGAGGCGACGCTCAAGCAGATCCCGCCGGTCGCGCGCATGGTCTATCCGAAGGAGGCGGCGACGAGCGATGAAGCGCTGGCGCGCGTGATCTTCACCGACAGCCTGTTCGGCGCCTCGGCCCGCTGGGTGGCGGCGCAGATGGCGGCGGGCGCGCCCAGCTATCTCTACCACTTCTCGTACATACCCGAGGCGCTGCGCGGCAAGCGCACGCGGGCAGGGCACGCAACCGAGCTGCCCTATGTGTTCAAGTCATGGGGCAAGGATGTGGGCGACATCATCGCGCCGGACAAGCCGCTGGCTGATCTCATGCACGCGTGCTGGGCCGGCTTCATCAAGACGGGCGCACCCGCCTGCGGCTCCCCCGCCTGGCCCGCCTACACGGCGCAGTCCGACCAGCTGATGGAATTCAACGAAGCCAGCGGCGTGCGGACGGGCTTCAAGAAGGCGCCGTTTACAGCGCAGGAAATGGTGTGGCTGCCGCAGTTGGGGTTGAAGTGAGGGATATCCCCGGACTTTAGAAATATCCAAAGCTCTTTGGATGTGACGCGTGGGCCCAGTCTTGCGCGCACATGCTTGATACTTACGCTTCCCTTGTAACGAAGGGATGGGTGATGGATTTTCTAACGATCGAAGAGTTGGCGCGGCGCATAGAACCGAGTCGGACCGTTTTGTTCTTCGGCGCCGGATCTTCAATTCCATCCGGCGCGCCTTCGAGCGAAGAGCTAGTGCAAATTCTGGAAAGCAAGTTTGAGCTAGCGGGAGCTGGCCTCAATTTGATGGAACTTGCGTCGCTGATCGAAGGGCGAGGTCGTAGAAAGACGTTAATCGAAACAATACGAGCACGCATCGTAACTGATCAGCCCACCAGAGGTGTGCTTGCGTTACCTGCGTATGACTGGAAGGCAATTTATTCGACAAATTACGACGAGCTAGTCGAGGTAGCTTTCTCAAAGGCCGGAAAGGCCTTACGCGTCATCGTATCCGATTTTGATTTGGGGGCGAATGCTGAACGTAGCCAAATCCCTCTATACAAAATCCATGGCAGCATCGATCAAGATATTGTTCTGGGGCATCGAGCGCGACTTGTAATTTCGGAAGTCGATTATGATCAAACCTCTGTGTATCGCGAGAAGTTATACCGCATATTCGAGGCCGACCTTGCGCAATCCGATCTGGTAATTGTGGGGCACTCGCTCACCGATCCGCACATCAAGCAGATCATCGATCGCGTTGCCAAGATGCACAACACGACGGCCAGCTCGTTCAACATTTATCTCCTACTCTACAGCAGAGATGAGACGCGCGCCGAGTTGCTTCAAAAAAGAAACTTCAATGTAGTTTTCGGTGGCATTGATGACTTCATGGCCGCTCTGGGGCAGCAGAACAAGCGTAAGGATGGAGAGCTTTTCGCACTGGATTCGTCTGGCGGTTTAGGTGCTCGCCTTGGTCCTTCGACCATCGATGTTTCGCATGAGCTGATCCATGGCCGGAGTGGCTTTGAGAAAATGTTCAACGGTCGGCCAGCTACGTACTCCGACATTTCAGCAGACTTTACTTTTGGCAGAGATGCAGAACGGCGGATTGCGGAAGATCTGACGAACTCCAACCAACTTGTTGCTGCGGTGATTGGCGCAAGCGGTGTGGGCAAGTCTACTCTCTGCAGACAGGTTATGCAGAAGCTATCGCGCCAAGGGATTTTTGCGTGGGAGCATATCGTTGACCACGAACTCGATGTGGACGCTTGGTTTCGATACGCCAAAGGTCTTCCAGACGGTCAGTTTGCGATTCTGTTTGTTGATGAAGCGAATTTGCATCTGAATGATCTAAACGAACTCGTCGATCGATGCGTCGATCTTCCGACCCCAAAACTCAAAGTGCTGCTGGCCTGTACCAAAAACATGTGGTCGCCACGGGTTAAGTCACCACACATGTACAAGCGGGGTAGGGAATATGCTCTATCTCGTCTCTCAGACAGTGAGATTGAGGCGCTACTGAATTTGGTGGAGGCTCGAGAAGAAGTCAGGCGACTCGTCGAGCCCGCATTTGGAGGGTTTTCGCGTAACGAGCGTAGACGACGTCTAGCTC
>Ga0116156_10000872_pt1 | contig 31085 bp, 23 predicted proteins | sample AD_UKC045_MetaG_FD_89891 | JGI IMG/M metagenome (GOLD analysis project Ga0116156, IMG submission 89891) | Active sludge microbial communities of municipal wastewater-treating anaerobic digesters from USA - AD_UKC045_MetaG | ecosystem: Engineered > Bioreactor > Anaerobic > Digestate | place: USA...
AACCTGCGAACACTGTTTTGCTCCCCTGACCGATCATTGGGTCGAAGTGCAACCCGCCGGAGTTGTTACCAACTTCACCGTGGTGCGCTACGCGGAGCCCTACCAACCCCAGGAGCCGCCCTACGTCCTTGCCCTCATCAAACTCGACGGCGCCGACAGCGCTCTCACCCATCTGCTCGACTGCGGTGACATCCAAAACGCCCGCATCGGAATGCGCGTACGCGCAGTCTTCTCCGACACCCCAAAAGACAACATCCTCAACATCGCCCGCTTTATTCCGGAATAAACATGTCTTCAACTCCTGGTCCCTGGGTAAAGAATATGATTACCTGATATCTTCAATTTTTTAGTACCACTATCTGTGCTCTTTACCGTCCTTTTTCCCTTAAGTCGTTTATGTCCTTTCCGTCCTTTACCTCGTTACAAAGTTTGGATCGCACTTGCCCTAAAAATTGCTTTTTGATTCTCTTCTCTGTGTTTCCATTGTGTCTTCAGCGTTCTCCGCCTTGGTTGCCACGCGCGCCTACTCTTCCATGTGTTGTTCTATCCCCGGACGTCCATGCGGGCCGCCATGGCCTTCCGGAGGGCCGCCTTTTCCGCCCACAAAAGCCAGGAATATCAGGATAATCAATACACCCGCCAGCGCGATCATCGCCTCGCGGCGCTTGAGATATCCGCAAAACGTATTCCAATGGATAATCAGGTGAAACAAACCCGACAGGGCAAGAATCAGCCCTATCCATTCATGGATGCCTTTCATCATGGGGATATGCACATCAAACAACATAAGAATGCCGGTGGTTCCCACCACGGCAAAGCTGAACGCCGTAAGCGACGTGATCCAGAGTTTCCATCCGTTAGAGAATTTCATACGATACTTCCTTTCTCTTCATGACGTTCTGCGAGTCATGCTGTTGCTCGCAAATACCGCCGTTTATTGTGCCTTCCATTCCGCACAGTGTCTTTTCTGTACATAAGGTGAACGTGGCATGACCCATTGTTACGGAGGAAAGATTAAGATTTTGTCATGAATGAGGAACGCATAGTGTATCGTTAAGGGTGCGCCATTTAGATTAATGCGGCCGGATATCAAACATCCGCATGACGGCGGCCATGCGTTTACTGACGGGGGGCGCGCCGGGGTATTTAATAAATTCAACGTGGCCGTCCATGTACAACACATTGCCGCCGCCCGGCACGTGATTAAAATGCCTTACTTCCGTCGCCACATTGTCGAACATCACGAAAATGCTGCTTTCCGCCTTGGCCGTGGCGGCGGGATTGTTGATGTCCGTAATCAGGAAACGCTCGATGCCTTTGCGCATGCGGTAAACCGTGTCGCCGCCGCCATTGCCATTTCCGGGGTCCACGGGACAATCCATATCCATTATGGATCGCATATCCGCGAACTCCGAGGCAAAAAAATGCGAACGCATCAAGGAAAGAAGGCCACGGGAGGCGTCTAGAAGCTGTGCGGGGCCCTTTGCGAAGTCAATGCTGTCTTCTTCGGAAAGCCCCAGCATGTCCGCCACCTCAAACAGCCGCATGGAAAAATCCCAGGGATCGGTGTCGGACACCCGGTCCAGCACATAGGGAACATAGGTATAGCTGGCGTCGATGGCCTCCACGCCTTCCTGCCGGTTCCCGCCTACCCTGTTTCCCAGGGTGAGTGTGCCATCCGCCGAAACATGGTTCGCTAAATTATCGGTGACATCCGAAGGGCAGAAAAAAATCCCAGGGTCGGCCACGTATTCCGGATACACCGAACTGAACAGTGGTCCCCAGGCAAAACAGGCACGATGCCCGCAGCCTGGTTCCACCTCCAGGGGCGGATAAAAGCTGTTTCCGGCTTCACCGGAGTACATCGCATAGATCGTGCCCCATTGTTTCAGGTTATTGGCGCAGGATGCCCGGCGGGCCGCCTCGCGCGCGCGGGCAAGCGCCGGCAATAGCAGCGAGGCCAAAATACCGATGATGCCGATCACCACCAGCAATTCGATGAGGGTAAATCCATGCCGTTTCATGGGAACCTCCTGGTTACTGTGTCCTGTTTTTACAAGGGCCGTGTCCGGAAGGCTCTATTCTCCCGGTGGGGGGGGCGGTCCATCCGGGCCAGGAGGCGGTGGACCGTCCGGGCCAGGAGGCGGAGGACCATCCTGGCCGGAACGCGATCCGGGACGCGGTCCGCGGCGGTTTCTACGCTTTTCCCAATCCTTTATTGTCTTCTCGAAATGTTCCTTTTCATCAGACGTCATCTTTTCCTTCAACGCATCAATGCGTTCCTGCGTCATCCGGGGTCCAGGACCACCCCGCCCTCGAAACTGACCCCGGCTTTCCTCCAGGCGTTGCTGTTGCTCTGGTGTCAAAATTTTATTGATCTCGTCCCGCATGGAGCGCCAATGCTCACGGGGATCATCCCGGCCGGGCCCCCCTCCGTCCGCTGGTGGACGCTGAGACGCGAAAACCTTGCCAAGTTGCTCTGCCTGTTCATCGCTCAGCCCAAGATTCTCCTTCATTTCATCCACCCGCATTTGCGCGCGGATTTCCTGTTCCCGTTCCGGATACATTTCCAATTCCGACGGGCCTTGGGCGCTGTTACGAAAGGCTATGAAATAAATCAAATAGCCTGCCCCGAAAACCAGATAGAGAGCGCCGATCCCGGCCAGTGCGTATTTCACCTTTTTACTTGCCAGCCATCCCATGCGGAAACCCTTTCAAACATGAATATTCTTATCAATAATAGTGTCCCCAGGACCTGGCAATGTTACAAATTCAAGGGAAAAATAGATTCGGTACCCCAAATCTGCCTGTTACCGGCGGCCAATGGCCAATGATGAACGGCGAACAACCATTCACTGACGATTTATCCCTTTTGCCTTAAAAAACGTATAACAAAATGTGCCATCCTCTTCCGTGGCCCGATACAGATCACGGATACCCTTTTCCCACGCCTCTTCCGATATCATCCCGTTGGCCAGGGCCGGCTCCCGAACCCCTTCGGTCATCGCAATAAAGGTCTGTTTTGAAAATCCTTCCACGAGGGCGGGCCGGCTCGAATCCACATATACCATTCTCGGCGATACTTGGACATCCGTGAATCCCGCCTCGATCAGTAGCGGATACAACTGCCGCCCAATCAGAGAATTCCCTCCAAGCTGAGCCTGAAGATCGATAAGGCATTGCACCGCTTTCCGGGATTCAGGGGTTTCCGGATAACTGTAAAAAGAACCGTGGTCGCCTTCAATCACTGTGATCGTCCCCCCGGGGCGAAGCACCCGCTGGAGCGACTTCAGCGCGCGCACGGGCTCCGCAAGATGTTCCAGTACAAAACAGACAAAAACATGGTCAAATGAGTTGTCCGGAAAACTCAACTCATACACGTTATCCACTTTAAACATTACATTGGTGATTTCGCGCGTGGCAACGGCCTTTTTAGCCTGTGCCAAGGATTCCGGCGAAACATCCACCGAAGTGAAATGGGCGCTCGGACTGTTTGGGGCGAGAAAAATCGTCTGGCTGCCAACCCCGCACCCCGCTTCCAGTACTTTGCTGCCCGGCGGATATTGTGTGTCATGATGGAGCAGTTCGGCCAGGGTATTTGCCTGATCGCTCAAACGCGCTGCTTCCCGTTCCGTATACCCATGCACATATCCTTCTTCAGACATTCTATAGACTCCCAAAAGGTTGAAAATTTCCATTCATCGCGAATAAACACAATTCACGGAGTTATTTTTCCCATGCAGCCGCTGACAAATCCCGATTGACTCAAAAATTCTCCCAGAATTCGGCCTATGTCCGTATTATCCAGATAGTTGCCACGTTTGGGATCTTCCTTCATGGCAGCCTTGGAAAACTCTTCCGAACCCTTCCCCTTGACAAAGAGCGGAACAAGGCTGCGGGTATGACCCCCATACCATTCTAATCCCGGCAGTTTGCCCTGGCCGTTATTCTGAATCGGTTTCCACTCCGGATCAGAGCCGGGACCATTCGGATACCCTGTTTCATGATCCGCCGTGATCACCATCAGCGTTTCTTCCCAATTGCTGTTGGTATTTACCCACGCCACTGCCGATTCAATGGCGCTGATGTAATCCATAGTCTCTTCAATGGTCCGGCCCGTACTTTTCCGGCTCGCCCAGTCAATTGCCCCTCCTTCCACCATCAGGAAAAAACCATCCGGATCATTATCCAGCACGTTCAACGCGCCCATCATCATCTCCGCCAGCGTGGGTACCGTCTCTATGCGTGGACTCTGTCCTGGCGTTTCTGCGGCAATATCCCCTATGGAACTGTCCCGGTAAAACTGAAGCGTGCTCTCTATTTGTGCAACCCCCAACACCCGTTTGGGCGTGTCGCCTTCCAGCAGTTTCTGGAATTCAGCCCGTGTCTGCACTATCGTCCACGGATCGGCTTGTTCGTCTCCATCGGCATCCCCGCCATACCGCCCCGATAACAGCTCATGCCAGACACTCGCCCCCCCAACATATCGGTAGTTTTTTTCCGGAATCTCTTCGGGAAGATCGGCCCCGTTCGCCTCGGCGAGCATGTGCCCCGCCTTATCGAACCACGGATGACAGGCCCCCATAATTACGTCCAAACCACTCCTTACAAACATGTCTTGGGCAATTTCCTCATAGTTGCCCCGGCTGGTGTTGTGGGCGCCAAAGGCCGCGGGCGTAGCATGCGAAAACTGCACCGTGGTCACCACACCGGTCGATTTATGCTGTTTCTCCGCTTTCTCCACAAGATTTTCCAGGAAATGATCTTCCGGATTCAGCCCGATTTTTCCATTTTTTGTTTTATACCCCGTGGCCAGCGCGGTCGCCGCAGCCGCGGAATCCGTCGTACCAGTCTTTACATAATCAAAATCACTCCAGGCGAGCGCCGGATCATAGCTGCCTTCCGCGGGATAGGTGCTGACGGCCAGAGCCAAAAACTCTTTTTCAAAAACCTGTTTGCCCTTTTCGCCATGTTGAAAATAATCCGTCGATTCAAGATGATTGAATCCCCATCCATCTCCTATCATTAAGATAATATTCTTGACTCCCTCCGAACACGACTCGGAAGATATTAGTGCCACAATGCAAAAAAGACCTCCACAAGCCATCCGTATAAAACCTTGCGCCGTGCAGGGATATCCTCTTGCGCCTTGTTTTTCCCGCAACTGCATTCGTCTCTCCTCGTTATGAACTTCAGAACCGTGCTGTATAATTTCAATGTCAAACCTTGCCGGGACAGTACCCATCCTCCGTATCCTCGCCGGGACAAAAATGATACCCGCCGGAATTGAAGAACTGTATCATTCTCAGCAACTCGGATAATGCAATCCGCCAATCTTGAGGGTTGTAATCGCCCTGATGTGGAGCGCATATCATATCGCCGGGACCGGGAGCGAATCCATCTTCCGTTCCAGCTTGACAATGATATCCGTTTGAATTAAAAAATTGGATGATACGCAGCAATTCAGATAGATTCACATACCCGTCACAATCCTGATCCGCCGAATGGCATCCGCTTTCACCCTCTCCTTCACCTTCGATCTGCCCCTCGCCCTCCTCCTCGCCTTCGCCTATGCCTTCCGGCGCGCCCTCCTCCTCGCCTTCGCCTATGCCTTCCGGCACGCCCTCCTCCTCGCCTTCGCCTATGCCTTCCGGCGCGCCCTCCTCCTCGCCTTCGCCTATGCCTTCCGGCGCGCCCTCCTCCTCGCCTTCGATCATGCCTTCGGCTTGACCCTCCTCCGTCGCCCCTTCGGAGGGCATGCCTTCTTCTTGGCCTTCCAATGCACCCTCCTCAAGACCTTCGAGTGGACCTTCCAGTGTCCCTTCTTCCTCTATGCCTTCTCCTTCCCCCTCAATGATTCCTTCTCCTTCACTTACGCCTTCTCCCTCCCTCTCAATGAGTCCTTCGCCTTCAATTAGCTCATCGTTGTCAAGGATCGTAAGGGTACTGCGCGCCGGTTCAATGAGCCGTAAGCCAATAGAGGGATTCGTCAACTCAACCACGACCGTCTCAGATCCTTCAATATCCTCATCCTCCATTATGTCCACTAGAACCGTTCCTACAACATCATTACCCGGCTGCCAGTTCACCGTTGTGGTCTGAAGGAGATAATCGTCTTCCGAAGCAGTCGTGCCGGACACTGCCACAACCACGTCGACGGAAAAACTGTCCCGGGGCGCGCCATCCACCCGCACGGGCAAGGAAATTTGCCCATCACTCTCTTGAACAACCTGCGATTCGGCTTCGAAACGCACTCGGCTTTCCACCAATCCGCCCAGGCGCCGCCCGAGTTGATCTTCATACAACGATTGCGGCTCCAGCGCATCGGCGGCGTCAACGGCCTCGGTGAAGTCATACGGTTCCGTACCCTCATCAAGATTGCCGAATAAAATATCACTCTCGATATAAAGATCAATATTCTTTGTTCCGATGACATACCCATGGCCGTAATTGAACGAACGCAGCCGGCCTTCACCCGCCCCATCGATATTCCAGACAATGCTTTGGGTGACACTGTGACCAGCCCCGGAACTTTCCGATTCCCGGTTGCCCCCGGACCAGCCATCTACAAACACACACGAATCCGCAAGACAGGCCATGGTTAGTGAATGATGGTATTCGCTGAAGGCAGGCACACTAATTTCATATGTGCCCACCCGCGTAACCGCCGTGCTCCCCTCGCTGTAACACCGATGCCACACGATTCCCGCCGCTCCAAAATCCCAATTCTGGATAAAATTATGCCGTCCGTCCAGCGCCGTGCAATCCTGAAACAACACCTCGTTGCTATACCGCACTTCCATTAAATATCCGTTGCCGCCGCCTTCCCGGTTCTGGGCAAGCTCCATCTGGCAATCCCGGACTGTTACCCGCTTGGTTGCACTGAGAGAAATCCCGCTGCTCTGAAGATGCCGGCCGTTGGTCGAGGGAAGCGGGGATGCGAAGGAACGGACATTCCGGATAAAGGAGTCTTTCACCGAGTCTATCGTGAGCACATGCACTTGGTTTTGCGCCCAGGCCGATTCATAGTCCACGGCGTTCGATAACGCGATATCCACTATGGCGCATTCCGAAAGATAGCCATGTTCGCGCCGCAAACTTGCCCCATCGCGTACTTTTGCAGAATACCGTAACGGAACATCAAATGTCACCTCATGTGGGATTGTCTCCGAATTAATCGCTGTAATTTCCCGGCGGAAAAACGGCTTCCACAACCCGTTAAACGTCACCCAAGTGCCCGTCATCCCATGCTCGTCAACGAATTCATCCGTAATAATCCACCCCACCGCCACTTCATCCCCCACATTCAGGGATGTCGCGTCATTCACCTTCACCACAAAAGAACGGTTCTCCCCGTCTTCCGCGAGGAGGATGTCGGCCTCGCGTTGAACAGTCCCATGGAAGTATATATGCCCCAGGTTCGCCATCCCGGAATAGCTCGTGAAATACAACTGGGTCTTGTCCGGTCCATCCCCTTTTAAAACAATATTCGATGCGTTGGCAATAAGCCGTCCGTCACAGCGGTAGAGCCCTTCGGGAAGATACACCACGCCCCCGCCCGCCGTCTCCGCCGCGTCTATCGCCGACTGAATCGCCGCTGTGGCATTCAAACTCCCCGTATTATCAGCACCGAACCCCGACACTACATTAAAGGCCGGCAATGAAAATTCCAGGGGCAGCGGAAGTTCCCCATTGTGATACCCGCAATACGAAACATCATGGAGAAAACGTCCCTCGGCATCGGTAAACCCAGGTGTCCAATCCTCCGGATACAACGCACTGCGCACCGCCATGCTCTTCAATGGAATTAGCAGCACTATCAGCAACAACGCAAAAATGAATTCGCGGATAGGCTTCTTCGATACAGCTTTTTGTAGATTCTGCCTCATAGCGCTCTCTCCCCAAGTTAATCTGCCGCTTAGTATACACCAAACAGGCTGTTCAGGAAGTCTTCGCTGCAAAAAACAAAGCCTTCGGCAAGGAATTGCCGAAGGCCTGTTCAATTATTCTATATATCGAGGTTAGATCAAACCAGGACAGAAACCATCCTCCGATCCTTCCTCGGGACAATAATGATATCCGCCGGAATTGAAGAATTGGATCGCCCGCAACAATTCCGACAAGTTAACCTGCCAATCCTGCGCATTGTAGTCACTGGAGTGCGGTACACAACTGGACGCTCCTGAACCGGGAATGTACCCATCTTCTGTATCGCCCGGATTATCGGCGCAGTGATACCCGCTCGAATTGAAGAATTGGATGATGCGCAACAGTTCGGAGAGATTCACTAGATCGTCGGCATTCTGATCGGCCGCATGAACGGCGCTTACAGGCGCTTCCTGCCGCAACTCGCCCGTGGTCAAATAACCATCGCCGTTCTTATCCAGTTCATTAAATAATTCTTCTTCAGGGGTGACATCCTTGTCACTGGAGTTCAATAAATCATGCAGGATTTGCCAGGCTTCCGAGTAACTCAGCCGGTTGTCAAAGTCGCCATCCAGGGTTCTGAAGTCCTGAAGCAAATGTTGCGCCCCTTTTTGTGGCGGGGTGTACTCCTCTTCGCCTTCGGATTCAGCCACCGTAAGGCACACGTCATCCACGGCGATTAAAAACTCAATAAAAGGAAGTCCCCGCGATGTAAACCGGAGTTCATGGTCTCCCCCGTCCGCGAACGCGGATACGTTCACCGTTATCGGGAGATATCCTGTGGAATTGGTGCCTGGATCTAAATCGAACATGTATGCGGAGTATACACTGTCACCATCAAGGTAAACGCCAAAATTAACGAAAACACCGGATGTTTTTTCTAATGACACGCTCACATTCAGATAAAACGACAATGATGCGGAGGCGGCGGAGGGAATGTTTACACTTTGCCATATCCCTGTTTCAGAGATCGTCTCAGGGTTTAAGAGGACACAGTAGTCTCCTGAGTAAGGATTGTCCATCACAATGGACACGTCGTCCCCGAATACATTCCAATAGGGATCGAGCATACCCATTTCATAGCCGCCATTAACCACGAGATTGCCATCACAGACATTAGCAACCTCTCCTTCCCCCTCTCCTTCACCCTCGCCTTCCCCTTCGCCCTCTCCTTCCCCTTCTCCCTCTCCTTCTCCTTCTCCTTCTCCTTCTCCCTCTCCTTCACCTTCTCCCTCTCCTTCACCTTCTCCCTCGCCGCCGCCCAGTAACAAGCACACGTCATCCAACGATATCATGGTATCCATCGTAGCCACCGGATTTGAAACAAACCAAATCTCATGACGCAGTCCATCCGCGAACGCTGATACATCCACGGTTATTAGAAGATATCCCGTGGAATTATTGTCCGGCGTCAACGGGAAGTTGGGCGCGGTATATACTGTGTTGCCGTCAATAGAAACACTAAAATCAATGGTGACGGTGTACGGTTCTTCCCAGGGCATCCCGCTCGCGCTAATGTAAAAAGACAAGGAGGCAGAGGCCGAAGAGGGGATGGTTATACTCTGAAATGTACCTGTTTCAGGCCCAGGAACCATGCCCGGATACATATAGGTATAGTAGTCTCCCGTGTGAGCATAGCCCAATGAAGTAACCCAGCACTCCCCGAATTCATGCCAAACAAAACCGAACTCACCCATTTCAAAACTCCCATCTGCCAGAACATTGCCATCGCACTCATCGGGAACTTCGCCTTCTCCTTCTCCCTCGCCCTCTCCTTCCCCTTCGCCCTCTCCTTCCCCTTCCCCTTCGCCTTCGCCTTCGCCCTCTCCTTCGCCTTCGCCTTCGCCTTCGCCTTCCCCTCCTCCTTCTCCGGACAGGCAAAATGCAAAGTCATAATCTCTCGAATCAAGCACACTATAATAAAACTGCCACGAGGAATTATCACCATCATCAGAAGACGCCCATTGGAAGATACAGTTATCCGTGTCACCGAGTCCCATCACGGAAACCCAGCCATTCGCCATGACCAGCGGCGGGTCCAGTGCCGCCGTATGCCGGTAGAGCACGTGCCCGCCGTATGTGAGTGGCGTTGCTTCGATATCCGCCTGCACGGTGTATTCCGCAATGGCCGGCCCCGGTGCGACATCCATGGTCTCATGAAACGTGATGCTGAACTGATCCGAAGTGCGTACACATGGATTTTCAGAAGCAATATTGAAGCCCCACCACGTTACTCTTCCGATGGGCGCCTGAACTCCCCAGAAATTATCGTAAACCTTGTTGCCATTTTGGCTGTCGCTTTCAAACCAGACCATGGTGCCCTCAGACGAAGGCAGTTGCCCGAAAAGAAATCCATCGGGACATTGTTCTGTTGAGGATGTTTCCGTGGTCAGGCACACGTCATCCACAAACACAAATGTGCCCATATTTTCTACAGGATACGACCCGAACATGAGAGAATGATTGTTCCCGTCCGCATATTCCGATACGTCCAGGGTCACTAAGTGATAACCCGCGGAGAGATGGGTGTCTATATAATAAATGAGGTCGCTATCCATGAATACCTCAAAATCGAGGATATAATAAGGTCCCTCCCATGGCACTACATTCGCCCTCAGGTAAAAGGTGAGTGATGCCGATGTGGCAGATGGAATATTGAGTGTCTGTGTCACCGTTTTCGCAGGGTCGGCAAGTCCACCCAGTCCCATGAAGATGCAATAATCCCCTGAATAGCTGTCTCCGGTGGTAATGATCCCTTCCCCACCGCTCTCCACCCAATTGGGATTGGGCGATCCCAACTCAAACCCGCCATCCATAACAAGATTGCCGTCACAGACATTTGGCGTTTCACCCTCGCCTTCACCCTCGCCCTCGCCCTCACCCTCGCCCTCGCCTGCGCCTTCTCCTTCGGGATTGTTCGTGGCGCAACTCTCGACCGGGAGAGAGGATAATTCAGCGCCTGAGAGCCGGTAAAAAACCGCACCTGAAATGCAGGCTTCACCGCTTGCTTCGATTGGCACATTCAGTGTGTAGGTAAACGTACACGGGAAAGACGGCATTACGATCCAATCGAACTGCAGTGTCCCCCCATCCCCCTGACTCGGCACTATAGCAGGCATGCAGTCTCCACCAACACCTGCATAGGTCCATCCATTGGGCACGGTCTCCTCTAGTTTAAGGGCCGTTATATCATCTGAGCAGGTGGAGTTCATCTGCACTTGCACTTCGAGTAGGCTGCCAGGCTCGTAGTACTGATCCTCCACCAATCCCAACAGGGTTCTGCTCAATGAAACGCATGGCATCTTCATGCAAAGACTCAAATTATAGGCCATGGGAATAAACGCATTGCCATCCCACTTTAGGGCGCCCTCGCCCGGCACGGACGACGCACCCCAGAGCAGTGAACACCCCGCCCATCCCGTAGATGAGATGGAGACCCAGCCCGTAGCCAGTGTCACCGGTGATGGAAGGGTCATATGATAACGTTTGATATAGCCGCCGGTGGCCCATGTTACTGTAGTTTCTTCGATAGACGCGTTGCCTGTATACGTCGCCACAAGATCGCCCGGTACGCCCTTGGCACCGGACTTCGCCGCGCCCTGTGGATTGTCTTGGTAAAAAGCAACCCTAAACGTGGTTGGATTAATCTCGCACGGCACCCATGTTTCTGTGGAAGTACTGTAATGCCCCGTACCGCCCCACCACATGATTTGGTTAATGGGTTCGGTTAAACCAAAGAAACTTTGGTAACCTTCCACTTCGTTATCAACCGAGCTTTCCAAATACGTGTAGGGAATACCCGCCGGTTCCATGCTTGGCAAAGAAACCATGGAATCCGAAAAACATTCGAATAACAGGCTCTTTTCCTTTTCCCCGCCTGACGCATCAGGCATCCCCACGAATCCGGACAGGCATAGCACGGAAAACAACAAAACAAAAAAAACACCCGCATTCAACGACTTGGCTTTCATGGCAAGCTCCCTCTTTCCTTAAATCACGTCCCACAGGTTTCCACCTAACATCACTGTCGTTACTCTACCATATTCTTTCAGAATTCGTCAAATCACCGATGAATCGAATCTGGATTTTCGCCGTAATCTTGAAGAAGAAGTGGGCAATTATTGTTTGAGGAGAAATGATAAAAAGAGATCTGCCCGCTAACATTTGCCAATGGAGATCTACAAGTTAGGCAATTGCGAAATCAATCTTTCCCTGAATAGCACATCAGACACAGCGAAAATTACCGGCATTTCACGGCCCAACGGCTGCCTTTTCATTTGCACCGAGACGATAAAGGGTTATTGTACATTTGCCTCTATCCGCGCTTTCTTTTTTGCAAAACTCTGTTTGAAACAAAATACTGTGGCTAGTATACCCCTGGACAATATCCATCTTCTGTCATATCGCCGGGGCAATAGTGATATCCGCCGGAATTAAAGAACTGGATCACCCGCAGCAGTTCCGACAGGCTGATGCTCCAATCCTGAGGATTGTAGTCGCTGTTGTGCGGGGCGCAAGTTTGGTCTCCCTGCCCGGGAGCATACCCATCTTCGGAGCCTGCCTGACAATGGAATCCATCGGAATTGAAGAACTGAATCATGCGCAGCAGTTCGGAAAGACTGATCTGATTGTCGTGATTGGGATCTGCGGCATGCCAGGAATCTTCCGCCGAACCCTCGCCTTCTTGCAATGAACCCTCGCCTTCTCCTTCGTTCAAACCTTCTTCTTGTCCTTCCACCGATTCTCCTTCAAGTATTCCTTCAGTCGGGCCTTCTTCCGGATTACCCTCAGCAGTGCCTTCACCTTCTGCTTGTCCTTCCACCGGTTCTCCTTCAAGCAATCCTTCCGCCTGACCTTCCTCCAGAACACCTTCCATGCTGCCTTCACCAACTCCTTCTGTTTGACCTTCCATAAAACCTTCTTCCGCACCCTCCATCACTCCTTCAATCTGACCTTCTGCTTCACCCTCGAATGCGCCTTCGGCCTGCCCTTCTTCTATCCCTTCGAGTTGACCCTCTCCCAGCGAGCCTTCGGCAGGCATGCCTTCTTCCTGACCTTCGATTGTCCCTTCCAAAGCACCCTCCTCCGGTGAACCTTCGGAGGGCAAGCCTTCTTCTTCACCTTCAATAACACCTTCTGCCACGCCTTCGGTCTGCCCTTCAATTAAACCTTCTGTGGTGCCTTCTTCCGGCGAGCCTTCGGAGGGCATGCCTTCACCTTCAGAAGTCTCTCCTTCACCCTCAGCGGACGGAAAAACGGTTATCCCCACGGAATTGGAAATCAAGGTAAGCGGCGCTTTCAGACCAGTGTCTCCGGTAATTTCACAGTGATACAGGCCTGAGTTTGAGGGAACAAGGGCCTCGAAATAGAGGTCGGCTTCAGTCGCGCCGGGAACTTCTTCAGCGCCCTTATACCACGTATAGCCGGGGATCGCGTTCCCGCCCGCTACTTTCACCGACAACGTATGGGGATCGCCTTCATTGAAGAATCCGCCCGCCGGTTGCTGTGTAATCCGGAAATCAGAATCCAATGTCACCGATAACCGGCTCCCTGGCGAAACACGCGTCCAAATCCCGTCTTGCACGGTCGCCATATACCGATAGCCATCGTCTCCTGTTGTGAGATAAGGAACCGTATATGGAATATCCGGAGAAAGCGGTTTCACCACAACCGTTCCTTCCGTGTCGTTCTTATACTTTTCCCATTTAACCTGCGCCACACCTTCCCCAAGCGCCTCCGTTCCTCCGGCCGGGGTAAGCGTCCATGTATACGATTCACCCGACAACATCGAAACGGATCGGGGAGGAAAATCGGTAACATGGAGAGGGGGAGTGATGTGACACGCCGTCAGCCAGAGTTCCCGATCCCCGCCGGCGCCGGAATATTCCGCTCCGTTCAGCAGACTCTCTGGCTGATTCCCATCGATGTCTCCATTGGCGCCCAGATAATCCACTTGGGTAATGCCGCTGGGCTGGGCATTGGCGGCCCCGCCGAATTTATAATAATCGTTCGGCTCGAACGAAATATTGTCCTGGATCTGCGTGATATATGATTGAAAATCAGTGCTTGTAAACATGACATAGATGAGATTGTCGAAATATTTCTCTACAAAATCATCCCCCGTGCCGTTCCAATTCATGAATCCCGCTTCGCCCAATGTAAAGTAACCCGCAAAAAGATCGAGCATGGCTTCGCCCACGCCAGGGTTGCTGGTTGACATCAAATCTACCAAGTTGCACGAGTACCCAAAGAGAGTGAGCAGGCTGCAAAGGCCGCCCGTCAGGGTCATATCCGTCTCTACCTGCACCTTGTTCGCGGCAAACCCTTCTTGAATCGCCTGAACCACCGAAGGGGTCAACTGAGTTGTTCCGTGGGCCGTATCACTCAAGGTGTATGCGCCCATCACAATGGAGGTCAGCATGGAAAACTGATCCTCATCCAAAAGTCCGTTTTGATCTTGATCCTGCTGGAAAAGCAGAATAACCTCCTCCGGCGGGATGCCATGGAGTGCTGCAACCCCTTCCATTAATTCATCCATAATACTGAGCAGTCCGTCATAATCTATATCGGTGCCATCCCCATGGGCAGGAATAGTCACACCGAGTAATAAGCTTGCAACACATGCCAGAATCCAGACAGACCGCGTATTCATGCCTATGGCCTTTCTTAATATTCATACTGCCCTAAAGTATACACGACACAGCGCGGCGATGCGCGCAACCACTATCGGCATCTCTATCACTATCGAGTATTCCCAAGGTCCACTCCGTCCATCCTGTCCATCCTGTCCATTCCGTCCATTCCGTCTATTCTGTCCAATCCGTCCAATCCGTCCATTCTGTCCATTCTGTCCATTCTGTCCATCCTGTCCATCCTGTCCATTCCGTCCATTCTGTCCATTCCGTCCATTCTGTCCATTCCGTCCATCCTGTCCATCCCATAACTTCCCACTGCTTCCCCATCTTGATTGCCCATACCACAATCCTTCACAATATCCGAAGAGAATAAAATGACCGGGGAGGTGCCCATGGTTAATGTCGGATTTCTTGGTTGTGGCCGAATCGCTGATCTGCATGCACGAGGCTACCTTAACAATCCCGAAGCCCGCATTTACGCGGTATGCGATCCCGACCCTGAACGCCGCGAGAAGAGGAAGGCGGAGTGGGGGGTGGAAAAAGCCTATGCCAACCACCAGGAACTTCTTGCGGATCCCAAAGTCGATGCCGTCGAAATCCTCACCCCCTATGACACCCATGAAAAAGTACTTATAGATGCGGTGAAGGCCGGAAAGCATATCGCTTGTCAAAAACCAATGACCACCGATCTGGCCAGTGCCGACCGAATGGTGGCTGCGGCAAAAACATCCTCCAAAATCGTCAAGGTAACCGAAATCTACGTCACCTACCCGCCTATTGTATTCGCCAAGAAACTCGTGGAGGAGGGAGCCATCGGCGATCTCATCGGCCTGCGCATCAACTATGTCAGCGGCCCCTTTGGCGGATGGGATATGCCCGGAAAAACCATCGACCAACAGATCCGTATCGCCGTGCGCGGGCTCGGCCTCGAAACCTTCGATCACGGCCACCACGAATGGGCCACCGCATGGTTTCTTCTCGGCGAAGCGGAACGCGTCAGCGCCTGGATCGACACCTTGAACGGCGTGGTGGACGGGCCCGCCACCGTCATGTGGAAGGGACGCGGCAACAAGCGCTACGGCGTCGCCGATTTCATGTTCTGCCCCGAACTGTCCATCCCCACCAAATATTACTCCAACGACGAGATCTACCAGATCCTTGGCTCGCGCGGCATCATTATGATCAACCGCGGCACCGGCGATCTCATGGACCGCCCCCCCGTGAGCCTCTTTGACGGGAAAAAGTGGACCCATTTCGAGGATATTGACGGCGATTGGGGCTCAGGTTTCGTAAATTCCACTCGAAACTTCATCGCCGCCATTCAAGGCAAAGAAAAACCCCTCTTAAGCATGGATCAAGGCCGCGAAGTGCTCCGATTCGGCCTTTCCATCATGAAATCCGCTCAGCTCCGCCGCGAAGTATACTTGGACGAACTCGATCACCCCGCACCTTTCTGGTATTTCTTCAAGCGCTGGCGCAAAGAACGAAAGGACTGTATCGTCCGCCCGCAAAAACAGCCCTGGAGCCTTTTTGCCGGGAGCACCCGCAAATATGCCCCGCAAGCCCATGACCTTACCTTAAAAATCCCCGAACGCTTCGATCCCGCCGCCGCAGGGAATTGGGAATGCACAATAGCCCTGGAATTGACCGGCGAAGGCGGCGTGCCCGATGAAAAATTCGGATTCATCATAAAAAATGCCGCAATTGAGGTGCTCGAAGGCGCCTTGCCCCCCAATCCCGATTTATCCATCAAGGTGCCCGCAGGCGTGTGGGCCGCCATTCTGCTCGGTAAAAAACGCTTTGAAACCGCTATTCTGCAAGGATTAATAAAGTACGACGGACAAGTCGTGGAAAAGGCCATCAACCTCCGAAGCGCCTTCCGGGTGTGAGGTATGGCTGCCTAATCAATATCAATATATGACCCATCTTCACCCCCAAAAAAAGAAGGCTTTCTTTTAACAAGTGTTTTTAAGATAAGTCGAAACAGCGTTATGAATCTCACGGGCATAATCAATGGCCTTTTGAGCTTCCTGTTCTCCGACGTGTCTTACTTCGCCATAATCTCCGATAGCCCGCAACTCAAATAGTTCATTTAACATCTGACCGTATTTTATGTCCAATAAGCTTGTTTTAATAAATTCCCGATGAAATGAGCTAATTATGGCGCTATGTTTTCGAAAGAAGAAGTCCTTCGAAGCGAGCAAAGCGGAAACAGCATAAAATGCAGCATAATAGGCGCGGGAAGCGGCGTAATCAGGATAACCATTGTGCAATAGAGTTTCAGCAGCTTTGTACGAGTCTAATGAACGGCGGATATTTGCTTCAATCTCGTTCATATCCCCGGCAGTCACACTGGCACTCCTTCTTTCAAAACATTTTGATATAACCGAATAGTGCCTGCCTTGAATGCATCGGTTTCCACAGGGCGGATCGAGATGTGATTATCCGCCTCCAACTGTTCCGGATACGTTAGCTCTATGATCTTATGCAGTTCCTCAAAGTAATCAAAAGGCGGCTGGAGAAGCACTAGAAAATCAACATCGCTATCGGAAAAGGCCTCATTGCGAGCTGTGGAACCATAGAGTAGAAGGCCGTCAAGTTTTGTTCCGTAATATGGTTGGAGAATATGTTTTATGCGTTGTCCCAACAGTAATGCGTTGTTCTTGTCCATCTTCGGATCCCTGCGCTAAATCCTTTGATATCCTATTTTTACCAAGAACGTGTATAAATAGCAACTACCACCGTGGCGTCAGTTTTATCTCGAAAAGTTTCGGCCAAAGCTTTCCGGTGACAAAGAGACGATCCCCCACGGCGTCATAGGCGATCCCGTTCAATACGTCCGCCCCCGTCTGATCGTCCGGCGGGAGCAGCCCATCCAGATAAATCCACCCCGCCACTTCCCCGGTATCCGGTGCAATCTTGGCGATCCGGTTGGTTTCCCACACATTAGCGTAAATAATCCCATGAATGTATTCCAGTTCATTCAACCGCCTTACCGCCTGGCCTTGATACCGCACCGTGAGTGTGCCCGTCACCTCAAACGTTTCGGGATGCCAATAATACAGGGTGGACGAACCGTCGCTCACGATAAGCCGTCCACCGTCATGCGTGATGCCCCAACCTTCCGTGTTATAATGAAATTCCTGCAATAGTTCAAAACTGTTCTTGTCATACACATACCCCGTTTTTTCCCGCCAGGTAAGTTGAATCAGTTTATCCCCGAATATTGTCAGGCCTTCGCCAAAAACGGCCTTCGACAAATATATCATCTGATAGGGAGAGCCACTCTCCGGGTCCACTTTCCGCAACGACGAAGAACCGTACAACCCCGTGCTCTCATAAAACGAACCATTCTCGTACACCAGTCCTTGGGTGAACGCTTCCGGATCATGCGGATATACATGCAGCACCTCATACGTGCAATCGCCCGGACATCCCAAATCGGGATTCCCCTCGGTTTCCCCTTCAATAATGCCGTCTGCTTCCCCCTCGTCCAACAACCCTTCGGAGATTTGGCCTTCTTCCTCACCTTCCACTATGCCTTCCAGAATACCTTCCTCTGCGATTTCACCTTCTATCGCGCCTTCTGGATCGTGCGTACAATGCGTCATCCACTCACATCCCGCCCCCGCCAGCCCCAGCGAGGCCATCAATATCAATCCCATAATAAGCCGCGAGCTCATTCGAAGTTCTCGTCCTTACTGTCCTTTGGCGGCGGCGGAAACGCCTGCCCTGGCTTCCTGCCCGTGGGCGTGACATTCATCCGGCCCCAATCTATAGAACGCGTTATTTCCGTCCCCTTTGGCCGCCTGGCCGTAAATTCCTCATAATTTTTGTACAATACCCGATCCAACAACCAATCCGGCAACGCCACCCCCCGCAATGTCTCTCCTGGAATCAACGGTGACGTGTAGGTGTCCTTCGTCAACATGTCCAGATAGGCCTTATGCTGGTTCGTCACCCACTCTTTCGTCTGCCGTGGACTCTTGATCAACACCAAATCCGTCCCATACATGAAACGATCCGGATAATCATTGAAGATCTTTTTGAACTTCTCCGGATGCTTTGAAATATAGGTGAGCCGCTCCTTCATAAAAAAATCGCCAAAGCTGACATCGGTGTAAAGATTCGGGAAAGTGTCCAAATATTCCCGAAGCCGCGTGTCCTGAATGGAGGACAACATAAAATGCGGACACACCATTTTCATGTCCGGGAACGCTCTAAGTATCGCGGCAAATTCCTCCGCGAAACCCTTCTTGCTCTTGTGTGGATTTAAGTGAAGGCACACCGGAATGAAATTCTCCTGGCAATACGTGTACACCGGAAACATGCCGGGATCATCCATCGCCACCGGATGAAATATGTATTCGTTCTGCTTCGTGATATACCCATGACCCGAATACAATTTCAGGCCTGTTGCCCCTTGTGTAATATAATGCTTCAACTTCTCCAGCTTTTCAGGGTCCGCCGGATCAATCGCCACCCATGCCTCGAACCGCCCCGGATAGGCATGCACCACTTTCAGCAATTCCTCATTGTTCTCATCCACCTTCGTAAACCCGTACTTCTCATCCAGCGTCAGGGTAAACTTCGAACTGCCCATAAGGCACATCTTTCCAATCCCCAGCGAATCCATCACCTCCAGATATACCGGTGCCAAATCCAACGATCCAAGATGCTCATGCACATCAATGATCATCTTCTTCGCCTGAAGCTCGGCAAAGGGCACGCCGGTCTCCTGTGCTTGGGCAAATCCGGGAAATTCAACCGCTTCCGTTCTTGTTTCAGGAGCATGCCGTTTCTCAATCGCCGTCCACACAATCCCTATCGCTAAAATCCCCGCAATCGCCCCTATCCACAAAAAGATTACGGGATTCCTCTTCCGCCGTGGGACGCCATAGTTCTCTTTCGTTCCGCGTGGCGGGCGTACTGCATTCGCCGCATCGTCCGTCCTGGCCTGCTTCTTGCGCTTTTTGGATCCCATCGTAACAGTTCCGTGAATTGAAAATACTTTTCACTTTTACCATAAACCGGGCACATAATACGAACGTGCAGGATGCTTTGCTGGCCGAAAATCTGGTCAGGCGGCGGCGCGTTGCATTTGAGCCTCTTCTTCCTCTACAGTGTTCTCAGACCAAGCGGACCGGGCGGAGCCCGAGGACGGGGAGGCGCTATGAGCAAAAATGTGAATAGTCCGGCAATACTGATAGTGGAAGATGACGCCATTGCCTTGCATAGCATGCGTGATTATCTCAGCCGCGCAGGCTTCAGCGTGCGCACTGCCGCCAACGGATGGGATGCCCTGAAGCGCCTCAAGGAACTCAGCGTCGATCTCGTCATCGCGGAACAGACCATCTGTGAAAATGACGGTTGCAACCTCCGCGAGAAAATGATGCTCAATCCCGCTACCCGCGACATCCCCTTCTTCGTAGTCACCGCTCAGGATAAAGTCGACACCGTCGTCCGCGCATTGCGCTCCGGCGTCGACGACTGCATCAGCAAGCCCTTCGACCCCGTCATTCTCGTCGCGCGCGTGCAAGCCACCCTCGAACGCCGCCGCGCCTACGAAGAAATGGTACGCGTCGATCCCCTTACCCGCCTCCTGAACCGCCGAACCTTCGAAAAAGAAGTCCAGGAAGAATTAAGCCGCGTACAGCGCTACAAGCGAAATGCAAGCATGATTCTTATCGATGTCGACGACTTCACCCGCGTCAACGAAGAAAGCGGCGTCTCCATGGGCGACCTTCTCCTCACCTGCCTTGCCGGCGTAATCCTCACCAGCGTCCGCGTCATGGATATCGCCGGACGCTACCGCGGCGAAACCTTCTTCCTCTTTCTTCCGGAAACCGATATTGACGGCGCCGCCATTCTCGCCGCCCGCATCCAGGAACGCATGGCCGCCATCGCCGATACCGTCGCCGGATTTAAATTGACCTTCAGTTGCGGCATTGTCAACGCCCCCGAAGATGGCGCCGACCTCCCCACCCTGGCCATCCGCTCCGAAAAATGCCTCCAACACGCCAAAGAACGAAAACGCGGCGCAATCATCATCTGGAGCCGTGATATCACCGACCATCCCAAAGAAAGCGGCACTAAAGCCGAAATCTGAGCCTCCCTGAAAAGAACTGGTGCCGGAGGGGGGGGTCGAACCCCCACGGAGGGTGAACTCCGCCGGATTTTGAGTCCGGTGCGTCTGCCAATTTCGCCACTCCGGCATGGGAAAAGGAGTGTACTGAAAAAGAAGCCGAAAATCAAAATTTTTTATCGTTGAAAATCATGACCACAGTTTGACTACAGTACTACGCATGCCTCCTGATGAAAGACTTAACGCGGATGCTTATATCCCATGGATTCAAGAGTGTAATCGATAACTAAACTTTCTTTTAAATAATATGATACTCTATATAAAGGAACGGATGGCTTTTTGAAAATAGCCTATGCTTGATAGGTGAAAGTGCAAAATGATTTTCACGGATTCTCAACTGGTTGCTTTATTGGACGATATCGAATCGGATCTGGCTGAACGCAAGGAATCTTGGAAAGGCGATGCGCCTGATTCAGGACGGCAAGCTGTTTGTGCCTTTGCCAACGATTTGCCGGATCACCGTCAAGCAGGTGTCCTCTTTGTTGGGGTGAAAAATGATGGTACACCAGCCGGTCTCGTTATTACGGATGAACTCCTCAGAACACTTTCTGATATTCGAACGGACGGTAATATTCTTCCTCCGCCTTCTATTGTCGTGGAAAAACGAACTCTTAAAGGCGCGGAAATTGCCGTGGTTATAGTAAAACCGTCCAATTCTCCGCCTGTTCGTTATAAGGGCAGGATATATATCCGGATCGGACCGAGAAGAGCGATTGCATCAGCTCAGGAAGAAAGCATGTTGAATGAAAAACGCCGCTTCAGAGACATTCCATTCGATGTGCAACCTTTGCCATCGTGTGGCTTATCTGAAATTAGCCGCGTTTTATTTGAACAGGACTATCTCACGAATGCCTTCGCTGCCGATGTGTTGTCCAATAATGATCGCTCATACGAACAAAGGTTGGCGGCATGTAGAATGATTGCCTCGATAGGCGATCCTATTCCGACAATCCTTGGGATTCTTGTCTTAGGGATATCTCCGCGGGATTGGATCCCCGGGGCGTTTATTCAATTTCTTCGGATTGCTGGCAACACAATTTCAGATCCGATTCAAGATGAAGCCGTCATCGATGGCGCACTCGGTCAAGTATTGCGCCGTATTGATGAAAAGATAGATTCCCACAACAGAAGTGAAGTTGATATTCGAACATCAAATCAGGAAATCAGGCGGGTACCCTATCCCCGTGTGGCGCTTCAACAGTTAATACGCAACGCGGTTATGCATCGTACCTATGAAAGCACCCATGCACCGGTTCGTGTCTATTGGTTTGACGACCGGATTGAGATTTTAAGTCCTGGGGGGCCTTTTGGTGTGGTTACCCGCGAGAATTTTGGTCAGGCAGGAATAACCGATTATCGAAATCCCAACTTGGCGGACGCGATGAAGGTGATGGGCTTTGTTCAGAGATTCGGCATTGGCATTCAGACAGCGCGGGCGGAACTAAGCAGGAATGGCAATCCAGATATCGACTTTCAGATCGAAGCGACAACAGTACTGGCGATTATCAGGAGGGCGAAATGAGTATTCCGGTATTAACCTTTTTCAATAACAAAGGAGGTGTTGGAAAAACGTCTCTTGTATACCATCTATCATGGATGTTTGCCGAACTAGGGTATAAAGTTGTCGCCGTGGATCTGGATGCACAGGCAAATTTAACCTCGGCCTTTTTCGATGAAGATGAACTCGAACGGCTGTGGGAACAATCGGTTGGCGCTTCAACCATATATAAGGCAATTGCCCCACTCACCAAGGTGGGCGATTTACAGGACATTGAACTTCAGCGTGCCGCGGACAATGTTTATTTTATACCGGGCGATGTGGAGCTTGCCGCATTTGAAGATACGTTGTCGGAAGTATGGCCGCGCAGCATGGATGATAAAAATCTTTATCGGTTTTTCCGCATTTTGACCGCGTTCTGGCAAGTTCCACAAAACGCGGCGCAACAGATACATGCCGATATAATCCTTGTGGATGTCGGACCGAACCTGGGCGCTATAAACAGGTCTGCCCTGATCGCTTCTGATTATGTTGCGATTCCGTTGGGGGCCGACCTTTTTTCGCTACAAGGGCTGAAGAATTTAGGGCCGGCGCTTCGTTCGTGGCGAAGCCTTTGGGAAAAACGTCTCGATAATTGGAAACAACCTGATTTTAAACTTCCCCAGGGGAGAATGACGCCCCTTGGATATATTGTCCAACAGCATAGTGTGCGGCTCAGCCGTCCAGTCAAAGCGTATGACAAATGGGTTAACCGGATACCGGGTGTTTATCATGAGTATGTGCTTCAAGATTCAAGTGCTGCCCAGACGCCCGCGGACGATATTGAATGTCTCGCAACGTTAAAGCATTATCGAAGTCTGATTCCAATGGGACAGGAAGCCCGGAAACCCATTTTCACGCTTACCCCCGCTGACGGAGCAATTGGCAGCCACGCACAGGCCGTTGCAGAGGCTTATACAGATTTTGCCGCTCTTGCCAAAAAGTTGCTAGACAAAATGAAAATCGAAACGGTATCGCTTATAGCGTAGAGTAACGGCATTGGTTAGTACAGAATTAAAAAAATTGTGGTGCAACGAGCAGGTGTAGTTAAAACCGGTCCACATTCCAGACATACGGCGTACGCTTCGGAAAAATCACACCCAGCAATTCCCGCGCCTGCGGCGTCAGGATGCGCCGGTGTTCCGCCAGTATATCCTCCAGATACCGATAGCCGGTGAGAAGGTTCATCAAATCGCCCGAACTCAGGCCAACCTTGTTCGAGCCGGACGAGGAATCTATGGCTAATGCACCACGGTTCACACGAATGCGCCACGGCGCACGATCCACAATCAGGGTCGCTTCGCATTGCAGGTTCCGGGCCGGCGAACGCACCAGCAGGTGTTCCCATTCCGGAACCATCGACTCCAGCGTCTCTTCCAGGTTCACGAAGGCCATCATGCCCCCCTGGTCCCGCGTTATCCGCATCTCATGCGTCGACTTGTACCGGTGAAGATACTGAATCATCGGACAAGACGGCGGCCCGGAAAACCGGATCTTCGCAAGGCATTCTTCCTGCGCATATTCGCCGCACGCCCTTACAATCGCCCCGCACAGCACACTATTCGAAACCCCGGCGTCCTCCACCAGAATCTCATCCTCAAGACGCTGCGGAAGAAAATAGGCCATTACTTTCCCCGCATCATCCGTCAGCACCCGCAACGGTTTCCAGCGTTCCCATTTATTGGTGATATGCGCTCCCGTCCGCACATGCGAACAGGCCACGTCCGCGTCATTCGCATAATGGATTTTCTGAATCGCCTGGATGTCCCCCGGCTTGCCCTGCCGAACCCGTACCATCCCCGGCGCCACCACCAGCGCCTCTTCGGTGGGCACCACCGTGGAATACTCCGCCAGCGTTGTTGCGAACCCAAAACGGTGATAAAAATTCGGAATGCCGAACAGCATGGTTACATGGTAATTCTGGCTCTTCATGAATTGAAGCGTATGCACCATCAATTCCCGCGCAACGCCTTTGTGCCGGTGCCGCCCATCCGTCGCAATCCACCCGAGCCCCCCTGTTTTCAGCCGCGCCTCTCCGAGCCGGATCGTATGCGTGGTCAGCCGAAGCGCCCCCGCGAGTTCCCCGTTCCACAGGCCAATCCGCGTGTGTTCCCGCTGAAAGCCCGGATACCCCGCCCCGCACGTTTCCATCCAATGTATGCCGTCAAAAAAGTTAAAGATACGGGAATGCGCCTTGGCCATCAGGTCATTCGCCTGGGCCAATTCATCCTCGGTTTCCACGCCGCGTAATACTAACTCTTTCATCGTATTTAAAATTCTACCACGGAAGGATACACAATTGCCTAACCCAAATTTCCCCCCGCCATTCTTCTTTCAAACTCCGGGGCTTGGCCCCTTAATCCCCAATTCCTCTATACGCGCCATCGCTATTTCCATGCGCTATCACTATTTTCCAATCTATACTCTGTTCCGCCTTACCCCATTAATCTGAACAATCCCATCTATCCCAGACTTCCCAGGCTTCCCAGACACCCACTCAAGCCTCAAGCCTCACGCCTCACGCCTCCCAGTGGCCTCACTCATGCCTTAACGCTTCCACCGGGTCCATGTCCGCCGCACGCATTGCGGGATATATCCCAAATACCACCCCCACCAGTGCCGAAATCGAAAACGCCACCAGCGGCGCCCAAACCGTCACAATCGTCATGACCTCCGCGAACAGCGTGATAAAGAATGGTATCAAAATCCCGATCGCCACCCCAATGATCCCCCCCGCCCCCGAAAGAATCACCGTTTCAATCAAAAACTGAATGATGATGTCCCGCCGCTTTGCACCCAGCGCACGCCGGATGCCAATCTCCCGCGTCCGCTCCGTCACGCTCGCCAGCATGATGTTCATGATGCCAATCCCTCCCACAATCAGCGAAATCGCCGCAATCGCCCCCAATACCAGATTAAACATCTGCTTTGTCCGTTCCGCCGCGCGCAGCAATTCCAGCGGAACAATAATCTCGTAATCGGTCTTTTTGTGATTCTGTTTCAATATGCTCCTAATAATAAGCGATGTCTCTTCCACATGCCGCTGGTTCCCCACCTGCACCGTCGCCTCGTGCAACTCCACACGCTCCGCCTCGAAACTCCCGCTTCGCCGCTTCATCAGCACTTCACCAAACCGTTCCTTCGCCGCTATCAACGGAATATAGATCCGCATCAGGGTGCTGGCCGACGGCTGGTCCGCGTTTTCCGAAACGCCCACCCGGCTGCTTTCCGGCTCCATTACCCCTATCACCTTGTAATAGTCCGAACCCACCCGCACATTCCGGCCCAGCGGCGAATCGATCGGAAACAGACTTTCCGCCGCCGTGCTGCTCAGCACGCATACATTCCGCCCCTCCTCCATGTCATCCTCCGAAAAATACCGCCCATCCAACAGCCGTACATGCCGCATTTCCGGATACCACGGCACCGTCCCGAAAATCTCCGCATCGATACGACGCGTGGCATTAAATACATAATTCCGGATGATCCGCGCCGGCACCACCAGCGTCACCCCGGGAAGGCTCTCTTTGATCGTTTTCAGATCGCGGTACGTCAATCCGTATTCCAGGACATAGCTCCGTTCGGTCGAAGGACGCTTCTCCTCGTCCGGTTTCCGGCTCCGCAATATGATATTGCTGCTGCCCAGCTTCCGGATCTGTTCCTGCGCCTCATGACTCACCCCTTCTCCCACCGCGAGCATCGAGATCACCGAACACACCCCAAACACAATCCCCAGCAGCGTTAACAGCGACCGCAGCCGGTGAAGCCACAGGCTCCGCATGCCCAGTTTCACCGCACGCCACAGCCGTTGCGGCGCGAAGGCACGGCGGAACGCCTGTTGCGTAAACTCAGCCTTTTCGTGCATCGGCCTCCACCCGTCCATCCCGCAAACGGACGATGCGCTGGGAACGGTGCGCAATGTCCTCGTCATGCGTCACCATGATCAGCGTCTTGCCCTGCGAATGCAGTTCGTCAAACAGATTCAATATTTCCACCCCCGACTTCGAATCGAGATTCCCCGTCGGCTCATCCGCCAAGATCACCAGCGGATCATTCGCCAGCGCGCGCGCTATCCCCACCCGCTGCTGCTGACCGCCGGAAAGCTCAAAGGGCTTGTGCATCAGCCGGGATTCCAAGCCCACCCGCCGCGCAAGCTCCCGGGCACGCGCCCGGCTCTCATCGGTGTGCACCCCCTGGTAATACAACGGAATCTCTATATTCTCCAACACGGTCAATTGCTGAATCAGATTGTACGACTGAAAAATAAACCCCAGCCGCCCGCAACGGATATCCGAAAGATCATCGTCGCTCAATCCCGACACATCCTCGCCCCCAAGAAAATACGCCCCCGATGTCGGGCGGTCCAAACACCCCAGCACATTCAATAACGTCGACTTGCCGCAACCCGACGGGCCCATGATGCTGATGTATTCCCCCGCCCCAAAATCAAGGTTCACATCCGCAAGCGCTTCCACGACCACATCCCCCATGTGATAGGTCTTCTCCACATGTTCAAGACGCGCTATCGACGCCGCCACACTCATCCCTCCTCCTTGACCTGCGTGGCTTTTTTCTTCCCCTTGGCCGGCTTCTCTTTCCCGGATTCCCCTCCTTTTTCTCCCTCTTCGCCTCCTTGCTCCTCCTCCGGCTGCTGCGGCGCGCGCAATAACACATCTTCCCCCGCGCTCAACCCCTTCTTGATCTCTATCATGGAGTCATTGAAATCCCCTGTCTCCACCACCCGCCGCTCCGGGCCGCCCATCTTCGCCACATAACACACCCGCTCACCCTTTTCCGGTACAATCGCTTGAAGCGGAACCTGAACCACATCCGCCAGCTCTTCCACGATGATTTCCGACTCCGCATTCATGCCGGGCTTCAACCAGTCATACGTCCCGTGGATCAGCACTTTCGTCTCATACACCTTTATGTCCGGATTCATCCAACGATTCTGAGCATCCGGCAACAACGCAATCTTCTGTACTTCACCGTCCATTAATACGTTCGGATACGCATCCACCCGGATCCGCGCCTTCTGCCCCTTCTCAACCCGCTTCACATACGATTCGTGCACCTTCACGTTCGCCACCATCTGCCGCAAATCCGGTATCGTTAAAATGATCTGCCGCTCCCGGATCATCGCACCCTCCTCGATCCGCTCCTCACGCCAATACCGCTCTTCGCCGCCTCCATATACCACCATTCCCGGCTTTTCCGCCTTGATGGTGCATTTCTCGATCTGGTCTTTCAGTTCATCCCGCTTGCGCGACTGCAACCGGAACCGCTCTTCCGCCGATTTCAGCTTCGCATGCGCGTCCGCCAGTTTCGCATCCGCCAATCGCTTCGCGCGCGCCAGCTTCTGCAACGCTTCAATATAATCCGACAAATATTTCTCCGCCGTTTTCGGAAATTCATATTTGATAAATAACTCCTTCGCCGTCACCGAGGAATCCGTTATGATCTGCTTCCGCTTCAAGCCCATTTCATCGTTATCAAGCTGATTCTTCGTCACGAACTCCCGATCATAAAGGCGCTGGGTCCCCTCAAAATCCGTCTGCGACAACCCCACGTCCCGTTGCGCCAGCATCAGATCATCTTCCAGCTTGCGAAGCTTCTGCCGTGCTTCGCCGTCCCCAAGCCGCTCCGGATCCGCATACTTTGAAAAATCAATCTCCACCATGGGCGGCGTCGCAATCACCTCGGCCGGTTTGCTTGTGGATTCTCCTTCTAAGCCGCCCTCGGATTCCCCCTCCGGGGGAACCTCCTCCTCGCTCGTCAATTCCAATGTGATTAATTCTTCCAGATTGATCCCCTTTAATATCTCCCCCGCCACCTCTTCCCCCATAAACCGCTCAAAATCCATCCGCGCGAATTTCGCCAGCAGACTCGCCGACCGGATATCGCTCGCATTCTGATTCACTTGTATGTCATAATTCGCACGCGCCTCTGTCAACGCCGAATTGGCATTCTGATAATCCAGTTCTTTCTCCGTCAGCTTATCCTCCAAATCCTTGGAATCCAGCGATACCAGCACTTTCCCGGAATCTATGTCCGCCTGCGTAACGATATACCCCTCTTCCACAATGCTCAGGATCTTCGTTTCCCCCTGAACCTCCGATTTGATCTCCTGCGATTCCAGCGCCTCTATCGAACCGCCTTCAAGCACCGTGATTTCCATCGGGCCGCGCTTCACCGTGAACGTCGTCCCGCTAAACTGATCCTCATGGCCCGTAAAGAAATACCAATAGCCCAGCAAAAGCGCAAGCGGCAGCGCAAGCGCCTTCGCAAGGAACCGCCATCCGGTACGGCGCCGCCTATTGTTGGGCGCGTTCTTTTCGGAGTTCATCGGAGACTTCCTCCCATTGTCCATTCGGCTTGATGTATAAAATGCCCATGTCCCGCCAGAACGACAGCCGTGCAATGGTATGGCTCACCAGCGCCGCCGTCAATTCATTCTGCGAACTGGTTAAATCGTTCTGTGCATCCACTTGGTTCAATACCGTCGCGCGGCCCAGCTCGGAGAGCAAATTCTGCTCTTCCACCCGCCGCTGGCTCAGGGCAACACTGCTTTTTGCAATTTCATAGTTGCGCCGCGCCTGGTCCAGATCCCGCCACGCCGCGCGCACCTCCAGTTTGATGTTATCTTCCTTCAATTCAAGATTGCGTAGCGCACGCTCATGGGTAATCACCGCCGCACGGTACGCATTCCGCTCTGCCTTCCGATCAATTCCCAGATCCACGTCCAGCCCAATGCTGCCCTTCGTCCGCTCAAAATCCAGGTTTTGAAATCCATCCTTCCCCTTGCTCGGCACCTGGCCCTGAAGCGACAAGTCCACGTTCGGCTGTAATGCGTTCTTCGCCACCTTCACCTTCCGCGCCGCATCCTCCGTGCGATCCTTCTCCGTGTAATAATCCAGCCGTGTCGCCAGGGCCACCGACACCGCATCTTCAGCGCTCAGATTCGGATGTTGTATTCCGTGTTCATGCAACAGGCTCAATTCGCGATCATCCAGCACCACTTTGGCATCCGTCGAAAGCCCCAGCTTGATCTTAAACTGATCCAGGTTCTCCTTGTACCGCCGCACCGAATTCACCCATTGCGACTCCGTATTCAACTCCGCCTGCTCCAACCGCCCCAATTCCGCCTGCGTCCGCCGCCCTTCCTTCGAAAACGCCCGTTCCCGCTCCGCGTTCTTCTTGAACGCCTCAAGGCTCTTCCAGTTGTTCCGAACTGCATCCCGGTTCTGAAGCACCTGATAATAATTCGAACATACCTCCACGCAAAAATCCTTCCGGAAAAGCGTAAAATCCCGCAAATCATACAACACGTCCCGCTCCGACTGCGTCAGCGATTCCGCCGCGATTTTCGCGCCACGCCCCCGCAACAACGGCTGCGTATACGACCCCGTCAGCACGCTTCCCGTCGCCACCCGCGATTCCCCCGTCAAAAAACGCATAAAATCCGACGTGAGCCCCAACGCGATTTTACCCCCACCCCGCAGCAAGAGACCCACATTCAAATTCGTCTGCGCATCAATACTCTTTTCATACACGATTTTCGTGTGCGGACGATCCAGCCCGGCAGCATTCCCCGACGACTCCACCAATTCCGAAAACTGACGCAGAAGCGTCCCCGGCGTACCCGTCAAACTCTCAAAATCCGACATCAACGCCGTTTCACGATTCATGATCGTCGTGAATTTCGACGCCTTTTCCACATCCCGCGTGCTGTGTTGGATGGCGCCGCCCCCCTTTGCCGAAAAAATCGGCGTATACTGATGTCGGTCCAGCGTCAATCCCAGCGCACCAAGATACAGCGATTCTTTCTCATTCTGATACGTCCGGCTGTTCTTCACCGCAATCTCCAGCGCCTTCTCCAGCGAAATGATTGATGCCCCCACCTCACTCCCTTCCTCCGCTCCAAACGCCGGTTCCCCCTGCTCCACCAACGGCAGGCCCGCTAACGGATCCCAACCCGCCTCCTTCTCCAGGGAAAACCCTTTCTCCATATTCGGCACCTGCTTCGACTTCTCATTGATAATGCGATACGTCTCCCTGTCCGCCTTTTTGCTGTACCGCGCCGCCGTGCACGACGTCACCAGCGCCACAATCAGCGCCATGCCCGCGCCATACGCTAAAAAGCGCCTATGTCCCTCTACCCATGCCATACCGCTAACTATCATCCCTCAACAACTTGCCAAACCAATAAACCTTTCGCATGCCACAATCTTTCCTCTCCTTAAATACGTCTTTTCCCCGATCCAGTCCGTGTCTAGTCCACCTTGTCCAAAATGTCCATAACTGTCCATAATGTCCATAGCTTCTCCACGCGCCACAATCGTTTCCGCCGCTCTCTCCGTTTTCCAACGCTCCTCCCTTCTATACCGATGACACCAAACAATATTCATCAGACCCTCCGCCGTTCCCCCCAAGTTTCGCCAAAGCACACATTATCAAGCCCTTATACCCCTCCTGATCCACACAATAATGTCATATACCATGCCCAAAGATCACCAAAACATTTTCTGGCAGGAACCGAAATACAGCCCTGTAAAAGAGGATGCGTGTCTCCGCGCCCTGGCAGAGTGCTTCGTTTCAAAGAAAGTGAATTTTTAAACAAGAATCCTTGACAATAAATAACTCTCCCGATTTATCCATAATCAAGGAAATCATATGCTACAATCGGCACTTCGAAGATTGGGTTGCCCAAGGACTTCTTTTAAAGCAAGGAGCATTGTGATGCTAATGATGGTTGGCATGATTTCATGGTTGAGCCTGGGTGGCTTGGCCTATGGTTCGGACCTGGTCCAGTTCCAGGCGCATCGCGGTGGACTGAAAGAAG
>Ga0116156_10000887_pt1 | contig 30685 bp, 30 predicted proteins | sample AD_UKC045_MetaG_FD_89891 | JGI IMG/M metagenome (GOLD analysis project Ga0116156, IMG submission 89891) | Active sludge microbial communities of municipal wastewater-treating anaerobic digesters from USA - AD_UKC045_MetaG | ecosystem: Engineered > Bioreactor > Anaerobic > Digestate | place: USA...
GAAAATCATGATACCTAAGTATTTATAATGATTCCTGATAGGATCGATCATAAATAAAGGTATATTTATAAGGCAATGCAAAAAAAGTCGCTTAAATCGGCGATTTTAGCCTTGGTGTCTATAAACATTGATATTTCAACGTTCGCTGGCATTTGCATTAAAGTCTGGAACTAATATTGTATTGGTTTAGTTGGTTTAGCAGGTAATCAGGTATGAATACCCGATGGTCTAATAATCTTGGTGCGTTAAGGAAATTCATTTTATTATGAAATATTATTGAATGGTACAAGTTAATATAAGAATTAATAACAAGAAATAAATCGTGAACGGAATAAGCCGGCGGATAAGCTTGAAAAGCTATTCAAAGCAAGGATACTCAAGAACCAATATCTATTCCGAAAATTATGATTTTAGGAATAGTTGGATTAGTTTAAAAATTACTATTCTTTCTTTTACTCAGGTTCCCTCTTTGATATTGAGTCAAGATAACTCTGAAGTATTATTACAGCAGCCTGTTTGTCGATAACGGATTTTCTTTTATTTCTGCTTAAATCAGCTGATATAAGAACTTTTTCGGCCATAGAGGTTGTAAATCGTTCGTCCTGATAGACTATGCCAACATGCGGCATGGCATTGCTCTTTAGTTTGTTCTCCAAGGCTGTACGAAACTCCCTGACTTTTTCCGTTTGGGGGCTGTCACTGCCGTTAAGTCTCAAAGGCAGCCCTATAACCACAGTACTGCATCCGTTTTCCTTGATCAGAGCTAAAATCTTCCCGCTGTCTTTTTTTATCCCGGTACGCTCTATGGTACAAACACCCTGTTCTATGATTTGCAGTTCATCGCTCAAGGCAATCCCTATTCTATTATCCCCTACATCAAGAGCCATGACCTTCATAAGCTTTCTCCATAAAGTAAAGCGGGTCTTATGACCCGCCCCCTATTTTTTTAAAAAGGCTCTTAACAGCTCTTCTACTAAATCATCCCGCTCAATGTGCCTGATTATATTCCTGGCATTATTATGTCCGGTAATATAAGAAGGATCGCCGGATAAAATGTATCCTACCATTTGATCGATAGCATTATATCCTTTTTCTTCCAAGGCACTATACACGGATTTTAGTATGGATTCCGTAGTCTGTTGTCCGTCTTTATCCGGGCTGTTAAACAGAATGGTATTTCTGTCATCCATATTGATCACCTTCCCAGAGTGTTCCTATATGTTCATTATAGCAAAGCGCGACCCTTGCACAAGGGCTTTCAGGTTATTTAATATTGTTGTAATATTACCTACAGCAAGGATGCAGCAACAGCGAAGGCTTCGGATATCTTACCGGGATCCTTTGCTCCTGCCTGTGCCATATCAGCTTTGCCTCCGCCTCCCCCGCCGGCGGCTGCGGCGATCTTTTTCACCATATTGCCGGCATGATAGCCCTTGTCCAGAAGATCATCGGTAAGGGATACAATAAAAGTTACTTGTCCGTTCCGGACAGAAGCAAGAACTATGAAGCTGCTTCTGACTCTTTCTTTGATCCCATCGCAGAGATCTCGAAGGACGTCGGCCTCATAATCCTCAAATTCACCGGTGATCAAACGAATGCCGTTTATAAGCCGGGCATTTTCCAATAGCTTGTCAAGGGCGGAACCCATCTCATGCTGTCTGTATTGCTGAAGTTCTTTTTTTATTTCTTTGATCTCGTCCATTAAAGAATCTATTCTGTTAATAAGGCTATCGGAAGGCGCCTTCAAAAGCCCGGCAGCCGCAGCTACGGTGTTTTCCGCAGCGGTCAGACGGGAAGAAATGGCAGCTCCCGTGACAGCTTCGATCCGTCTTACCCCGGCTGCCACTCCGCTTTCGGAAAGTATTTTAAAAGCGCCGATTTGTCCCGAGTCATATACATGAGTCCCGCCGCAGAATTCACTGCTGAAACCCCCGACATTTACCACTCTTACCATATCCTTGTACTTCTCTCCGAACTGTGCGGCCGCACCGGTTTTTCTTGCTTCCGAAATGGGAAGTTCCCTGGCCTGCACCGGCAGAAATTCAATGATCTTTCTGTTCACAAGCTTTTCGATATCCGAAAGCTGTGTATCTGACAAGGCTTCATAGTGAGTGAAGTCGAAACGAAGGCTTTCAGAAGATACATATGAGCCGGCTTGTTCTACATGTTCTCCCAGTATCAGCTTCAATGCCTTATGAAGTATGTGGGTGGAGGTGTGGTTACGCGCGGCGTTGTGACGCCTTTCAAGGTCGACCTTTGCAATTATTTCATCACCTACATGAAGATCGCCGGATCGTATTTCGATCTTATGAAGGTATACATCCTGCAGCTTGACTACACCGGTGACTTTTGCTTCAAAATCGATCCTTGACAATATGCCCGTATCCGTTACCTGTCCGCCTCCTTCAGCATAGAAAGGTGTGCGATCAAGAATTATTGAAACAATACTGCCCTCCCCTGCCTCATTAAGATTCTGATCACCTGACAGTATCGCCAGAACTTTTGACTTGTCTTCAAGTCCATCATAGCCAGTAAATATTGTAGTTTCATACTCTCCCAGCAAAAGCGAATCTTCTGTCCACCCTTCATTATCGGCAGATCTTCTGGCGGCTCTTGCCATTTCCTTTTGATGTTCCATAAGCTTCCTGAATCCATCTTCATCAGCAGTGCAGCCTTTTTCTTTCAGTATTTCCTGGGTCAATTCAAAAGGAAATCCAAAAGTATCGTAGAGTTTAAAAATCACTTCGCCGGAGAGAATCGTTTGTTTTCTTTCTTTCAAATGCCTGATCTGTTCCTCCAGAAGAATACTGCCCTGGTCAATGGTATGGCTGAATTTTTCTTCTTCGATAGATAAGATCCGATAAATATAATCCTTTTTTTCTTCAAGCTCCGGATAAGCGTTACCGGAAATCGATATTACCCGTTTTGAAAGCTCTGATAAAAACTCGTTTTTTATACCCAGAAGCTTTCCATGTCTTGCCGCCCTGCGAAGCAATCGGCGGAGAACGTATCCCCTGCCCTCATTGCTTGGCAGGATACCGTCCCCAACCATGAATGTAACGGACCGTATATGATCCGTTATGATTCTGATCGATACATCTTCCGGCTTTTCACCGAAGCAGTATTCTATTCCGCACATTTCCACCACGCCGTCAAGAATGAAACGGACAGTATCTACATTGAAAATGGATTCCACATTTTGCATTACGCAGGCCAGTCGTTCAAGCCCCATTCCCGTATCGATGTTTTTATGCTTCAGAAGAGTATAGTTACCTTCATTGTCTTTGTTGAACTGTGTAAAAACATGATTCCATATCTCAACAAAGCGGTCGCAGTCACAGCCTGGTTTGCAATCCGGTTTGCCGCAGCCGTGAGCCTCTCCCCTGTCAAAATATATTTCCGAACAGGGTCCGCAGGGGCCTGTCCCGATTTCCCAGAAGTTGTCTTCTTTTCCCAGGCGGGTGATTCTTTGCTCTTCTATACCGATTATTTTATTCCAAATGGCGAAGGCTTCTTCATCCTCTTCATAAATACTTGGCCAAAGCTTTTCGGCAGGCATTTTCAATACTTCTGTGAGAAACTCCCATCCCCATTTGATCGACTCTTCTTTAAAATAATCCCCGAAAGAAAAACTGCCGAGCATTTCAAAGAAAGTACCGTGCCTGTCCGTATAACCGACGTTGTCTATATCTCCCGTTCTTATACATTTCTGACAAGTCGTCATGCGCTTTGAGGGAGGAGTTTCGGCACCTGAAAAATATGGCTTTAATGGCGCCATTCCGGAATTTATTATCAACAGGCTTTTGTCATTCTCCGGTATCAGCGAAAAACTTCCTCGCGGAAAATGGCCTTTTTCAATATAAAAATCACGAAACATATCCCGAAGTTGGTTAAGTCCTATCTCTTTCATAAATATCGCTCCTAATAAAATATTCATAACATTGTATCATATACAGATTATATTGTGTAGATTCTTTATATAAATAATGATAGGATATAATCCGTAGTGAACGATACGGGTATTGGAAAAGGTGAAAAATGAAGATGAATCCTCTAGGCAGCACCGGCCTAACAGTGACAGAAGTCGGATTCGGTGTTTTGACTATTGGCGGCACACAGCTTAATCTACCTCTTGCAGAGGGAGCGTCCCTTATCAGATATGCTTTAGAAAGAGGGATAAACTTCCTGGATACAGCGCAATACTATCGTACTTATCCTTATATTCGCCGTGCCCTTAAAGGAACAAGCTTTACACCGGTCATTGTGTCCAAATGCCTTTACGGAAGCTACGGTCAAATGCAGGAAGCCATAGAAGAAGCAAGAAAGGAATTGGACCGGGATATCATCGATATTTTCTTGCTGCATGAAGTCCGCAGCGACATGGACATGGAACAGCGCGCCGGCGCCTTCTCATGTTTACAGGATTATAAATCAAAAGGGATCATTAAAGCAGCAGGGATTTCCACCCATCATGTTGACGTAGCATGCATTGCCGCAAAAAATCCCTATATCGATGTTCTCTTCCCACTGATTAATTATAAAGGCTTGGGGATACGAAACGGGAAAGATCCCGGCACAAGAGAAAGCATGGCTTTGGCTATAAAGGCTGCGGCTGATTCGGGTAAAGGCGTCTTTGCAATGAAGGTACTGGGCGGAGGGATCCTTTCCGCTGATTATCGTACAGCGATAGAATACGTAAGGGATCTGCCAGGGATTTCTTCCATAATGATGGGCTTCGGTTATAAACATGAGATAGACAGGATCATAGAAATGATGGAGGGCACCCTTCCGCTCGATTATAAACCGGATCTCAGCAGCAAACGGATTTTCATAGACCAGGGGGACTGTGAGGGTTGTGAGGCATGTTTGCACCGCTGTCCAAACAAGGCTATTTATATGAATGAAAAAGGTCAGGCAAATATACGTTATGATATCTGTCTGACCTGCGGTTATTGTGCCCCGGTTTGCCCGGTACGCGCGATTATTATGCTTTAAGAAGGCTTTCTATCCTAACTTTCATCTTCTTCCCCGTCTTCATGGTCGAATTCAGAATCAGGATCAAAGCCCTCAAGCCCCGGCAACTCCAGCCCGTGTTCTTTTGCATACATGTAAATAGCTGTTTTGATTGCCTGTTCAGCTAAAACTGAACAGTGTATTTTAGCTCCCGGGAGCCCTCCAAGCTCGTCTACAAAGTTTTGATTGGTCAATTTAAGCGCATCTTCTAAAGTACGACCTTTTATCATTTCCGTAGCAACGCTGGAAGAAGCTATGGCTGAACCGCATCCAAAGGTGCGGAACTTTGCATCGGTTATCACATTGTTCTCAACTTTTAGTGAGATCTCCATCATATCCCCGCAAACGGGACTTCCATAAGTTCCGACAGCATCTGCGTTTTCTATCACGCCGGTATTCTTCGGATTGGTGAAATGCTCCATGACTTTTTCATTATACATACCCATTTTTTGTCTCCTTCCTAAACTACGCCGGGCAATTACAATTTTGAGCAGTCTCCATATCATGTTCTTTGTCAAAAGGAGAAATAGATCTTAGCTTTTCAACGATCATAGTTATTTCGTTTACTGCAAAATCTATATCATCTTTTGTAGTGAAATCTCCCAGTGTAAAGCGAACTGAGCTGTAAGCCTTTTCTACGGGCAGTCCCATCGCAGCCAACACATGTGAAGCGGAAAAACTAGCGGAAGAACAGGCTGATCCTGTCGAAGCATAGATACCCTTCATATCCATATATAGTATCATTGCCTCTCCCTCTACATAATTAAATACCAGATTCAGATTCCCAGGCAGACGGTGTACCATGCCTCCGTTGACATCCACATCGGGTATTCTCTTTTGGATCTCTGCGAGGAAGTAGTTCCTTAACTCTGTGATGGTTGTTATATGATTATCGAGGTTTTCTCCGGCCAGTTGGGCTGCCTTCCCAAATCCGACAATCCCGGGAAGGTTTTCGGTTCCTGCTCTCCTTTTGTATTCTTGCCCTCCGCCCTGGAGCAGGTTTGTGATGGTAAGACCTTTCCTGACATAAAGCGCGCCTACGCCTTTCGGCCCGTAAATCTTATGAGCTGAGACAGACAGCAAATCTATTCCTAAATCTTTTACATTGATTGGTACATTGCCCAATGCTTGTACAGCATCGCTGTGAAACAGTATGCCCTTTTCTTTTGCGATAGACGCTATCTCTCTTACCGGCTGGATAGAACCGACTTCATTATTTGCATACATGATGCTGATAAGTATTGTCTTGTCGGTTATGGAGTCTTTAAGCTGCTTAAGGGATATTAAACCGCTTTTGTCAACATCGAGATAGGTTACGTCAAAACCTTCCTTCTCCAGCTGTTTGCATGTATGAAGGAGAGCATGGTGCTCGATCTTCGTTGTGATAATATGATTCCCTTTGCTTTTGCGGGATTTTGCTGTCCCGACCACGGCCCAATTGTCTGCTTCCGTCCCCCCGGAGGTAAAATAAATTTCTTTTTCAAGGGCGCCGATCAATTCGGCGACTCTTGCCCTTGCCAGCGACAAAGCCTCTTTTGCTTCATATCCTTTTTGATACAGACTGGAAGGGTTACCGAATTTACCGGTAAAGTACGGCAGCATTTCCGTCAATACCTCCTGTTTGACCGGTGTTGTGGCAGAGTAATCCAAATATATCTCTCTCAAAGGTCTGTCCTCCCGATTTCTTTAGTTGTGCAAGATGACCGTGAATTATCATACCAAATTATTATACCATTCTTTTTAGAAAGATAAACTAAAATGTTTTGATTGCGATAAAAATCAGCATGCTGTAATTTACGGACTTACGGGCGTAAACTCTGATAGCTTATATCCTTTTCCGGAACGTTTCAGCACAATGCTGTAGTCAATCGATTGGATATAATCACCGTCCGCGCCTTTCATATACCATAATATCTCAGCTCGGTAGGATTTGTAACCCAAGAGATCCGAAGTCTGTTCCAATACCAGTATTTCATGGTCCTTTACAAGATCCATCTCAGTAGCTTTGTTTATGCGAAGACTTTTTATGTCTTCAGCAAGGATAGGTTGTGTTTCTATTTCAAATAGCAGCTGTTCACCTTTCTCTGATGTTATTTGCTGAAAAAAAACACTTTTGAGAATATCTGTCCTTTCCTGTATTAACTTTTCAACGGGTATATTATCTGAACCGTTTGCTAACCCAGGAAAAACAGAAAGGCAAATAATCATAACGAATGGAATCAGAAAAAGATTTGTATGGGCTTTCATATCAGTCACCTCTTATTAAAACAAATCAGATATTGTTTTATTATAAAAATAAAACAGCGGGAAATTTGTTGTTTCCCGCTGTCAAATACAATAATCAGATCAAACTGTTAACTTGCTTTTCTTTCCAATCTCAGTTTGTCGGCAATAATTGCTATGAATTCGCTGTTGGTAGGCTTGCCTTTATCGTTATGAACGGTATATCCGAATAAGCTGTTGATGGTCTCGATCCTTCCGCGATTCCATGCGACTTCGATGGCATGGCGGATAGCCCTTTCAACGCGACTAGGAGTCGTATTGTTTCTCTTCGCAATAGCCGGATAGAGCTCCTTTGTCACCGCTCCCAAGAGATCCATATCATCTACAACCATTGTTATTGCATCGCGAAGGTATTGATATCCTTTGATATGAGCAGGTACCCCTACTTCATGGATCATGTTCGTAATATCGATCTCTAAATTCCTCTTCTTACCGTCCTCTTCAAATATTACGGATTTCGTTATTTTGCTTTTGTCCATTTGAGCAGGTTGTAAGGCTTCGCCGGATATCTGTTCGATGCGCTTTGCAAGAATGCTGAGATCAAAGGGCTTTACAATATAGTATTCTGCTCCCAGGTTAATTGCCCTTTGAGTTATTGTCTCCTGCCCTACCGCGGATAACATGATAACTCTTGGCATGGGGTCAAGTTCTACCGCATTGAGTCTTTCAAGTACTCCGAGTCCGTCAAGATACGGCATGATCATGTCCAACACAAGGACATCGGGTTTTTCCCTCAATACGGAATCAACGGTTTGAATTCCATCATTCGCCTTGAATATCACATCGATGTCCTGCTGCATTTCGAAAAAATCTGCAAGAATATTACAGAAATCTTTATTATCATCGGCGATCCCAACTCTAACCTTGCTCATGGATTTCCTCCTTTTGTGACTTAATATCACTTTAATATATCACTATTTACAATTCCTTCCTTAATATTATAAAAAAATTAACATTTTTGCAAGGTAAAAATTATCCAAATATTCTGTATTATTAGTCAACATTCGACACTTGATCTGTTTGCTGAAGCATCCACTCTATAAAAATCCCATACCCCTTTAAAGGATCATTGACAAAAACATGGGTAACGGCTCCGACCAGTTTATTGTTCTGAATGATAGGACTGCCGCTCATGCCCTGTACGATGCCCCCCGTCTTCTTTAACAGCCTTGGATCAGTAACGGTTATGATCATGCCTTTTGTCCCCGGTTTTAGCTGTCGGTTTACTTTATCTATGTTGATACTGTACTTTCCCATTTTATTTCCGTCTACAGTTGTCAACATCCATGCAGGGCCTTCTTTTATTTGGTTTTGGTAGCCTATAGCGATAGGTTCCGTGTAGAACGGATTGACAGCCGGGGCATAAAATGAGCCGAAAATCCCATAGTTCGTATTTATTCTGAGATCACCTAAGGGGTCGTCCTCTTCATAGAAGATACCCCGTATTTCGCCGGGGATTCCCGCTGCCCCATGTTTAACGGATTCAACATTGGCGCTTAGGAGCTCGCCGGCTTCCACCGGCAGAAGATGCCCGGTATCAGGATCAGTGATAGCGTGTCCCAGCGCACCGAATGATTTTGATGAAGGATCATAAAAAGTAAGTGTTCCCAGTCCTGCGGTTTTATCCCTTACCCACACTCCTATCTTATATAATCCATCCTTTTTTGCCTTAACGGGAAGTACTTTGAAATGTAAAATCTCTCCTCTGCGGCTGATTTTTAAGCGTATTTGACCCATTTGTTCATTTACAACCGCTTTTACTTCTTCAGGGCTTTCTACAGGCTCATTGTTTATGGATAGTATTTTATCCCCTATTTCCAATCCCGCATCAAGTCCCGGGTTGACGCTATGTCCCGTTTCGGTTGTGATTTCTTCAAGGCCTACTACAAGCACCCCCTTCACATCCATCCTTACCCCTACCGATCGGCCGCCGGGTATTACTTTAGTTTCCGGCAAAACACTTATTGTTACTTCCTTTAGAGGCAGATTGATAATTTTTGTTTCGTCGGCAAATATTTTTATTTGTTCAGGAATGCTGTTATAAAGCAGGCCGGTCCCGGTAAAAAGAGCTACTGAAACGACTAAAATGATAATTGAGGATATCTTTAGTATCGAATGTTTTTTCTCTGTCATATTCAACTCCCGAAATCCTGAAGGAGCTCGTTTAATTCTTCCTCTGTTTCAACAATCAGGCCTTCGGAAAACATAAGTTGGTCGCCTTCGCTCAACAGAGAAAAATCTATGTCTGTGCTCTTGACAAAGAGCGGTTCTCCCTCATCCTGATAATAAAAAATCTCTATCTTATCATTTACTTTTTTAACAAGAAAGAAGTTGTCCTTTTTTTGTTCATTTTGACCTGGCGTATTTTTCAGTCCTGTCTCGCCTTGGTTATTCGGGCTGTTTTTTTCAGAGATTGCTTTCTTATCTACGGTTTGGGTTCTTTGAATGTCTTCATCAGTAGCTATATCTGAAGGCGTCCATTCTTTTTGGCTAAACCAATACCCCGCTCCGATTATCGCAATAACTGTCAAAAGAAACCATCGCTTTTTCCAAAAACTCTTGCGTTGACTAAACATTGCCTCACCTCAAATTTATTGTGGGCAATTTAAAGGTGTTTTATTCTGTTACTATGTTGTTTTTTAGCCTGGCAAAGGTTTTTTCTCCAATCCCGTTGACGTTTAAAAGCTCTTCTGTGGTTTTAAAGCTGCCGAATTCATTTCTGTAAGCAATTATTTTCCCGGCAGTAACCGGCCCTATGCCGGTCAATTTCTGCAGTTCTGCGGAATCTGCAGTGTTGATGTTTATAAGCCCGTTTTTTAATGATGTTATCGAGGCGTTGTTAATAGCTTCGCCGCTGTTAATATATCTGCTGCCGGGCAGTTCCCCGGTAGCTTTCTGCTCTGCATCGAGGTCTTTCCTGCTCGGTATATAAAGCTTCGTTCCGTCTTTTAAAGGCGCTGCAAGATTAGTATTTCTTGTATCCGCCTCAGCAGTGAGCCCTCCCGCTGCTTCAACGGCTTCATATACCCTGGAACCGTTCGGTAGCAAATATACCGATGGGTCTCTCACTTCGCCTGAAACATCAACTACTATAATAGTCTCTTCTGTGGAAAAATCGTCGGTTGATGTTTCATACACCTGTTCATTTTGGATGTTTTCATTTCCCGGCAGTTCTGCCGGGAAAAAGTTTTCGTTCTGTTGCCCTGCGGTGTAAAGAATGAATGAGATCACGATCAGCGCTAAGCCCATCGTCAATTTTAATATCAACTTCCGGTTTATGACGAATTTCATCATTCCACCCCCTGACATATATATCCATATTGTATTTTAATTGGATATATATGTCAATACAATTTTGACTATCAGTATATTTTACTGACTTCTGTTTAACGGTCGAAACCCGCTGGAAATCATTTTACAGATCTTTGTAAAGAGACTGTCCATCTTCTTGATACAGTTCAAGCCTTTTGATGTGGAAAGAGAATTCCTCATAAGAAATATTACAAAATGAAAGCAATGAATCCATTAGAACCTTAGGATTAAGATTGGCAGCGCTCCCCGTGCGGACCTTCATGTAAATTATCGGCGGATCCTCTTCATTTTTTAAAAGAGAAAGGTGCCCGATCAAAGATTTGATATCTATTTGTTCTGATCCGGTTTTTTTCTTGTTCCGCTTTGCAATATAGATTTCACTTTGGTCAAGAAATCCTAAAAGCTGTGCTCCGGACGGAACCACGGCGGACTCGGAAAAAATCACTTCATATGATGCCCAACAAACTAATGATGCCGCATTTTTAAACTTCTCAGAGACCCGGCGGCAATCCAGCGCTTTGATCCCGCAAGGAAGCTTGCAGTTCAGGGAACTGATAATAAAACTTTCGTCGTAGCTTATAGGTGTTTCAAACTCAAGATATTCTCCCGAACTTGTGTATCCCAAAGGCAGCGGCTGAGCAAGGCTCATTTTCGGATGCGGGTTGAATCCTTTCGTGTAAACAAGACCGATACCGGATCTTTTAAGCGTTCTGAGAAACAGGCGCAGAAGATCAAGATGAGAAATATAGCGGAGCAGTCCGGTCTTTTCAAATTTTACTAAATACCGGTTCATATCGTACCTTCCCTCTCACAGCTCGAATAACGATTAATCCCGCATCCCGTACAGCCTGTCCGGCAATCTGGGGTAACTATACCGGAAAGCGCCTTCTCCCATTCACTTTTGAGATAGCTGTCAAGCACCCCGCTGTCTATATGAGACCAAGGCATGACATCTCCTCCGCTTACCCTTCCCAAGGTATAAAATGACGCATCAAGCCCCGACTCATCCATAGCCTTGATCCATGTATCATAATTGAAATGCTCTCTCCATCCATCGAATTTACAACCTGCTTTCCACGCATTGTAAATCATGGCGGACAAGCGCCTGTCGCCCCTGGCCAGCACTGCTTCGATACGGCTGGGTTCTATTGAGTGATAATTGAACTGGACTCCTTTTATCTTTTTGAATTTATTCTTCAAATAGATGTGTTTTTCTGATAAGAGACTGATGTCGTCCTGGGCAGCCCATTGAAAAGGAGTATGAGGTTTTGGTATGAAATTGGATGCGCTTATATTTAATCGGAATCCAGACCCTTTAGTTCCGACGCTTTTCTTATAAGATAACTCCATTATTTTTTCAGCCATTATTGCGATGCCGTCCAGATCGTCAAAAGTCTCTGTTGGGAGGCCTATCATAAAATACAGCTTAATGCTGTTCCAGCCTAAACGGATAGCCTGTTGCATCCCATTTAAAATATCATCGTCGCTGATGCATTTGTTGATAACATCCCGCAATCTTTGAGTCCCGGCTTCCGGAGCAAATGTCAGTCCGGTTTTTTTATACTTTTGCATTTCATTAAGCACCTCAAAAGAGAAAGCATCAAGGCGCAGGGAAGGAAGAGAAATCGCCACATTCCTCTCTTGTCCGGTTTTCAAAAGCTTAGTCGTCAGGGTTTGAAATTCCGAATAATCGCTGGTTGATAAAGATAAAAGGGAGAGCTCATCGTATCCGGTTGAACTCAGCTGCTCTTCGATCAGTCTCAAAGCACGGGAGGCTTTACGCTCCCTGACTGGCCGGTAGATCATTCCTGCCTGACAAAACCGGCAGCCTCTGGTACAGCCGCGGAACAACTCCATCACTGAGCGGTCATGTACTGTTTCAATAAGGGGCACAATGGGCATGGTCGGAAAAACCGCCTTATTCATGTCGGATACGATATATTTCTTTATTTGATCCGGCGCCTCGGGTATTGTTTTTTCTATGACCTCAACCCTTCCATCCTCTTTATATGAGGGTCGATAGAAGGAAGGAACGTAAACTCCGGGCAATTTTATAATGGTTAACAGAAAATCATTACGGTTACCTTCATTCTTCTTCCAGTTTGCATGTGCCTTACATATTGCCGGAAGTGCTTCCTCTCCGTCTCCGATTACAAAAAAATCAAAAAAATCAGCCACCGGTTCGGGATTAAAGGCGCAAGGTCCGCCGCCTATCACAAAGGGATGCGCTGCATTCCTTTCACTGCTTCTAAGGGGTATATCTGCAAGGTCCAGCATGTTTAGAACGTTAGTGTAACACAATTCATACTGCAAGGTGAAACCCAGAATGTCGAGCTCTTTTGCCGGAGTCTTAGTTTCCAGCGTAAAAAGGGGGACACTGTTTCTTCTCATCAGCTCTTCCATATCCAAAGCAGGGGCGAACAGTCTTTCGCAGCTCACATCTTCCAAATCGTTTAAAACTTTATATAAAATCTGCAATCCGGTATAGGACATGCCTATTTCGTATATGTCGGGAAAAGCAAAGCCGAAACTGGTGGTAGGCTGCACTTCATCCTTAACAACCGAATGCAATTCAGCTCCGATATAACGGCCGGGTTTGTTCACTAAGGGCAGCAGTTTCTCAAGTTGTCGGTCAAGCCTCATATGCGGTTCCCCTTTTCGAGTTTTGTATATATGCACATCAACCTTTCAAAGGAGTATTTTGAATCTTCCCTTCCTGCAATATACAGGTTAACAGCCAATGCGCATATCAAAAGATTTACTATATTGTATTGTACCAAGTAAAGACCCAAAATGAAAAGCAAAACAGTAAAAACATGAGAAAAAGTTTTAGAAATCAAATAACTGATTTCGTAACCCAAAAAACGGGACAGATAAATATTCATGATTTTCCCTCCATCCAATGGATATAGAGGCAAAAGATTGAAAAGCGCAAGTATCATATTGGATGAAATGATACAATAAATCCATCCTTGCCGAGTCAGTAAAAAAAGCACATAGCTTGCCATTGCTATGCACAAGTTAAAAAATGGCCCCGAAGAATGGATCAAAAGCTCGGCGTCACGAGGAATATATCCTTCTTTCACCTGCAGAACTCCTCCGAAAAGCCCGATTAAGATTTTAACCGGTGTATAACCGAGCCTTCGTGCTGCATAAGCATGGGCACATTCATGTAAAAATGAAAATATCACAGAAAAAAATGCCAGCATTCCATTGCCAAGGAATAAAAAAACAAACAATAAAAGCAGAAAAGTAAAGTGAATTTCAAAGGAAAGGCTGCGGCAACCGATTTTTAACATCGGCTTTAAAAAGCGATATACTCGGAAGGATCCAGGAGTTTAGCGTCATCCCATATTTCAAAACTAAGTTTATGCCCTTCCCCTGCCGCTACAGAACCTATCATCTGTCCTTTTTTGACTTTTTCAAGGGCCGTAACATAGGTGGAAGTGCAGCCGCCGTAAAGGCTTGTGAGTTTATTGCCGTGATATATCCGTATATATTTATTTCCCTCCGCATCATCTCCTATTTCTGATACTGTCCCTCCTGCCGAGGCATAAACCTGAATTTCTTTCTCGGATTGAAATTCTACAGTTTTTCCCGCAGAAGCAGAACTTGCGGAAACATTTAAGCTTCCGGGAACATCGGAAGGTGTTGAGAATTCCAATCTTTTATTCCCGTTTACCAATGACGCGACTGCGGCAGTAGTACCTTCTTTAAATTTACTCAGTACTGTTTTTCCGGTATCCGTGATGCCTGTCATTGAGAAATCTTTTGTAAACTGCGTTTTAACTGCCTGATAGGTATTGCCAATTATCGTGGCGTCAGTTTTTTTTGCTGCTATAATAACAAGCAGGATCAGAGCACAAAGCAAAAGCTGGCGAAGCATTAACCTGCCTATATTATAACGCTTATTATATGTCCTTCTTCTGCGCATGTGTGCCATAAGAATCCCTCCCCATTAGCTGTTTGTATAGCATATGAGGGAGGTCGGCAGATGATAACTAAAGTGTTTACTTCATTAGCGAGTCAATGGTTTTTCCGATGATTGCTTCTATCTTATCCTTGATCAACCGGTTTTCTTCCAAACGATTTCGAACCCTTTCAGTATCGATGCCGGCATCCGCCAACTTATCCAGAACATATTTCATGCGGTCTTCAAGCCCGACATATTCATCTTCTTTGACCATCCGGTCAGCAAGACAGAGTAAATCTTGTTCTGTAACCTTTTCCTTATACGGATCTGTTGCATAGAACATATGGCATTTAATAAGTTTCGCAACCTGATGATAGCCATGTTTTTCAGCAACCTGCGCCCCCTTGATCCCATGGTTTTCTTCAACTCTTGCTATGTCGTGGAGCAGAGAAGCTGCTTCCAGCAGAGTTAGATCCAAAACTTCACCTTTTTCGGTCAACGCTTTAGCTATACGGACAGCCACATCGCAAACTGCGATACAATGCCTGACCACATGCGGCGGGGTCTCGTAAGAACGAAGCAATTCCATGCATGTTTCCCTGGCAGGGATCACATTTTTTCCGCCGCAAAAAAGGCACCCTCTTTCATGTCCTATACAATCCCTGCATTCATCGGATGGAAGTACTTCTTTTCCTGATGTTATAAAGAAGAAGCCGCCGCAGAATTTCTCCCTTGTGGGCTTTCCGTTTTCGCCGACACTGAGACCTATATTGCTGCCATCAAGTTCTATCAACATATCGGAGAGTTTATCCAGAGGCATTCCGTAAAAACCGGGACCAAAAGAACAGGAAACATAATAGTTTTCTTCAATGAAACCTTCATTTGATCTTATTTTTTCTCTAAGCATCTGTCTTCCCGCTTCAAGGAATCCGTTTCCCCAAAGGTCGGCATAATATTGTTCCGCATGGTTTCTTATCTGTGACTTGCATTCGCCGAGAGACATTAGATAAGCGAGGATCCGAATCACTTTCTTTGAAGGGATTTGCTGAAATGCTGTGCAGGTGAACCGACTGCCGCCAAGATAAATAGTGTCGTCTCTAAACGAACCGGGAGAAAGAGATGTTACAACAGCTGCGATGTTGATACCGGGTTTGCAGTTTTTTAAGACTAAAAGAGCTTCATCGAGTAACACCTTATGGGTTTTGGCGTTTACTCCCAATCCGCTGGCCTCAATGAAGCAGTCTTTAGCAATCTGTTCGGCTTCTTCGTAATTCAATTTGATCAATTCATTTTTCATGGGTCCTCTTTGAGTTTTCTTTTATTTTATATTATCAAATTTCATAACATACGCCAACAGTTATTTACGATGTTGTTAGCCGGTTGACAACAGAATAAGCTAAATGTTATAGTTAACTTAATAATGAACACAAGTCAGAGGAGGCTAAAATGACCTACGCAAAGATGTTGGATGATATCATTAAGAAGAGCGATCTCTCCCTGCGCCAAATCGCAAAACACTGCGAGGATCTAAACCTTAAGATCACTCCTTCATATATCTCCCAACTCAAAAACGGTAAGCTGCCGCCTCCCAGCGAGGAAGTATCTCTCATCCTTGCCAAAGTTTGCGGCTCAGATAAACAAGCCCATCTTGTATTTCAGGGATATATGGAAAAGGCCCCGTCGATGATAAAAGAATATATGCTTGCTTCCTCCACATTGAATAAGGTAATGCTGGAATCCCTATGCAAGGCTGCCAATAAAGCCTTTACAAAAGAAATGGAGGATTACATAAAAGAGCTTGATGTTTTAGCTGCTTTGGAACTCTCATCGGAATATGTGAGCACCGACGATCCGCAGTACAGGAACAACCTGGTGAGGGAAATATGCTTAAGCTGCGGTGATGCGGTGGAAGCGGATTCCAAAGGAGAAATGATCAATCTGTTTTTGGCGGACAGTTCCATGTCACCTTATATTCCGGTGCATGCTTACATATATATTATACCCACAAGAGAGGAATTACTGAAAGACAGAGATATAATAGCATTCTATCCGGACAATCGCAGGGTTCCCACTTTACGTCGTATTTACTTCATCAAAGGAAAAATTCTACTCATTCCCGATGAAAAATCCCATGAGACTTATTTCTTCGATGATATAACCGATATCGAATACATAGGTAAAGTCGTATCCTTTAAAGTTGATATTTAATTCAGCCCTCATCAATGTATTCGAACTCAAAGCTGCCTATGCGGATCGTATCTCCGTCGGTCAATCCTATTTTCTTAAGCTCATCTATGGCACCGTTTTTTTCAAGATATTTATAAAGATATCTCAATGATCCGTAATCATTAAAATTAGTCGAACGGAAGACTTTATTAAGCTGCATCCCCGAAAGCACGAATATAGAACCGTCCTTATCGCAGCTTATTTCCCGATACTCACTTTCTGAAGGTTCTCCTTGATTATCATAAAATGAGTAATCCATATCCGATTCACAAGGCAGTTCTGCGAGCCGGGCAAATACCCGGTCGATCAGCGGGGAAACACCTTGATGTAAAGGAGCAGAGATCGGAAAAACCATAAGACCCTTACCTTCGACATAATCCTTGAAACGAGTATACTGAGCTTCCGATGCGATGTCCATTTTATTCGCCGCAACGATTTGAGGTTTCGCAGATAGGATAGGGCTATAACACATAAGCTCATTGTTGATCGTCTCAAAATCATCGATAGGATCTCGCCCTTCGGATCCGGATACATCAACGATATGAATCAAAAGCCTTGTGCGCTCTATATGTTTAAGGAAATCAAGCCCTAATCCCGTACCCAGATGAGCTCCTCCTATAAGACCGGGGATATCCGCCATTACAAAAGAGTTTTCTTCATATTGAACGACTCCCAGATTGGGTATGAGTGTAGTGAAATGATAATCTGCTATTTTCGGTGCGGCGCCGGTAACAACAGAGAGCAATGTGGATTTCCCTACATTTGGAAAGCCTACAAGGCCAACATCTGCAATCAGCTTAAGCTCAAGGGTGATGCGCCTCTCCCTGGCTGCTCCGCCTGCTTCGGCAAAATTTGGAGCTTGCCTGACCGACGTTTTAAAGCGCACATTGCCCTTCCCTCCTTTTCCTCCCCTAACAGCAAGATAGGTGTCGCCGTGTTTCATAAGGTCCTTCACGGGAGTGCCGGTCTTTTCGTCAATGATTAAGGTTCCAACAGGGACTTTGATAAAACAATTGTTTCCGCTTTTTCCGAACTGATTTTTCTTTTTACCGTCTTCTCCGTTTCCCGCTTCGTATTTCTGCTTGTAACGAAAATCCAGCAGAGTTTTCATCCCGGCATCTGCTGTAATGATAACATCTCCGCCTCTTCCTCCGTCCCCGCCGTCGGGCCCGCCGTCCGGGACAAAAGGTTCTCGCCGAAAGGATACGCTTCCATCGCCGCCCTTACCCGATTTGATAGTTATTGTTGCCCTGTCAACAAACATAATAAATCTCCGTTTCCGCCCTTTGTTAAGAAAGCCCCTATGTGAATAGGGGCTTTGCTTTATGCTTCCTTAGGATATACGCTGACCTTTTTTTTGGTTTTTCCGGCCCTTTCGAATTTTACGGTGCCTTCCACTATTGCGAACAAGGTGTCATCACCGCCCTTGCCTACATTATTGCCGGGATGGAACTTTGTCCCTCTTTGCCTGACTAAAATACTGCCTGCGCTTACGGTCTGACCATCAGCCCTTTTGACTCCAAGCCGTTTAGCCTCGCTGTCGCGTCCGTTCCTTGAACTGCCTACGCCCTTTTTTGATGCCATTTCACTACACCTCCTTCACACTGTGCAGTTATCTGATCGTATCGGTAATCAATCAGTTGATTTCTATTTATTTACTTCGGAATATCGGTCAAGCATCTAAGCTGATGGGGCCTATTTTCAGCATTGTATAAGGCTGCCTGTGACCTTGCTTTTTTCTATAGTCCTTTTTCGCTTTAAATTTAAAGATGATGATCTTATCTCCCTTGCCGTTTTCAACGACATCCGCTTCGACTTTAGCTCCGTCGATGTACGGAGTTCCAAGCTTTAAGGTATCCCCGTCGGAGAATACCAGCACTTTGTCCAAAACTACCTTATCTCCTGCAGATACTGGCATCTTTTCGACAGAAAGGATGTCGCCTTCCGAGACCTTATACTGCTTTCCTCCGGTTTCAACTACTGCATACATATATATTACCTCCTCTACCCAGTCTCGCCGTTAAAGGCAGCAGTAACGCATTTTATGCCTTTTCCGAGCGGCCAACAAACACAAAGATGTTATCACATTGTCTTATATTATGTCAAGGCAAAATTCACATCATCACACCATCCTCGTCATTTTTCATGTTTTCAGGTATGTATTCATCTTTTAACAGAGTCTCGATCTCCTTGAGCATTTCCGGGTGTTCAGCGAGATAGTTTTTTACATTTTCCCGTCCCTGACCTATACGTTCGCCTCTGAAACTGTACCAGGCCCCGGCCTTTTCGATGATTTTAGCCTGTGCTGCACAATCCAGCACATCTCCTTCTCTTGAGATCCCTACCCCGTACATGATATCAAACTCTGCTTGTTTGAAGGGCGGCGCTACTTTATTTTTTACGATTTTAACCCTGGTACGATTTCCTATAACGGAATCGCCGCTCTTAATGCTTTCGACCCGTCTCACATCAAGACGCATAGTTGAATAGAATTTTAAAGCCCGACCGCCTGTTGTCACCTCGGGGTTTCCATACATGACCCCGACTTTTTCTCTAAGCTGATTAATAAATATAGCGCTGGTGTTGGATTTATTGATCGCTCCCGTAAGCTTTCGCAAAGCCTGTGACATGAGTCTTGCCTGGAGTCCCACATGACTGTCTCCCATGTCACCCTGTATCTCCGCTTTAGGGACTAAAGCCGCGACGGAATCGATAACTACAACATCGACGGCTCCGCTTCTTACCAATACTTCACAGATTTCAAGAGCCTGCTCTCCGGTATCCGGCTGGGATACCAGAAGCTCGGCCGTGTCGATACCCAATTTACCTGCATATTCGGGATCAAGAGCATGTTCCGCATCTATAAATGCCGCTTTACCGCCGTTTTTTTGTGCTTCGGCTATGATATGGAGAGCGATTGTAGTTTTCCCGGAAGATTCAGGTCCGAATATTTCCACCACTCTGCCTTTTGGAATACCGCCTATACCGGTGGCTATATCAAGGCTTATGGACCCCGTGGATATACTTTCGATATTCAGCTTGGCACCGTCGCTGCCGAGTTTCATTATCGCGCCTTTTCCGAACTGCTTCTCGATTTGCAGCATAGCCGCCTCTAACGCTTTATCTCTTTCGTTTTGATTGATACTCATTGTTGCCTCCGTTTCATGGGAACATACGTTCTGCATTCATGATACCGTAATTACTTCTAAACGTCAAGCCTTTTACATTTGAAAACCGTGCTTGATGAATACTAACATATAATGTAAAATATGTCAATAGATATCATTGCTCGATTTGCGGTCTTTTATCCAGCATCCGGTTGATGCCATCCAGCATCAGCATTACGGTATAGTTCCTGTTCCAGCGTCGATCAACGTTTCTGATAAGGGTTCTCTTGCATACCGTGTCATCATCTAAAATTGTACAAATATAGACGAGACCAACGGGTTTATCTTCGGTTCCACCTTCAGGGCCGGCAATCCCGGTGACAGAGATATTCAATCTGCTGCCGCTGACTTTTTTTAATCCTTCAGCCATCGCAATAGCAGTATTTTCGCTTACGGCGCCATGCTTTTCCAGGATTTCAGGATCAACGCCCAATTCATCGATTTTGGCCCTATTGCTATAGGTCACCAAGGATCTGTCAAAAACAGAAGAGATCCCGGGGATTTCAGTCAGTGTCGTTGAAAAAAGCCCCCCTGTGCAGGATTCGGCGCTGGAAATACTGATACCGCTTTGTAAGAGCTTCCGCCCTACAACTTGATACAGATCCTCGTCATCATAACTGTAAATGTATTCACCGACTCTGATCACGACTTGCTCTGTCATTTCGTCTACTGCTGCTTTTGCTTCTTGCAGAGTTTTTCTTTTTGAGGCGATCCTCAAGCTGCACTCACCTTCTTTCGCATAGGTTGCAACGGTAGGATCTGTCTGTGTATCTATCAAATCAATAAGTTTTGTTTCCAACGCAGACTCACCAATGCCAAACATCCGAAGCATGCGATAATAAATAACATTTTCGTGTTTTTCTTCAAGGTATGGCTTTACTTTTTTCTCAAATACATACTTCATCTCTCGGGGCGGGCCGGGGAGACAGATGATCGTTTTACCGTTCTTTTCCAAGGCAAAACCCGGTGCGGTCCCTGCTTCGTTTGAAAATATCGTAGCCCCGGAAGGAAAATATGCCTGCTTCCAGTTATTATCCGTAATAGGGCGGTTAAGCTTATTAAAGTAGTTCGCAAGCCTCTCTTTGGAAGGTTCATGGAGAACCATCTTATCTTCAAGAACCTCGCATGCCACCTCTTTTGTAAGATCATCCTGAGTAGGTCCTAGTCCGCCTGTAGTTATGATAAGGTCGCAGTCTAAAAAAGCCTGTCTAATCATGCGTGACAGCCGATCCGGATTGTCCCCTACCGTATAATGAGAAAGCACATCGATGCCCAAAAGATTCAGCTGCTGTGACAGATATACAGCATTCGTATTCGTAATCTGTCCGAATAACAGTTCTGTTCCTACACTCAATATTGATGATTTCAAAAGTGACCCCCCTTTTATCCTCCGGCCTTTTATTATATTTAAAATTATTTTGCTTGAAATACCTGCCTGTTATTTATGATATACTCAATTCCCGAGTAAACCGTTGCAGCTACTGCTATAAAAAGCAGGTAATAGCCGACAGGCAAATCCGTAAATCCCGAAAATGGCCAGTTACGTAACAGTATAACCGAAAGAGCTATCATCTGAAGTACAGTTTTTATCTTTCCGGATCTGCCGGCGGCTATTATAATGCCATCACCTGCAGCCACCGAACGCAACCCTGTAATAATAAACTCTCTTGCAAGGATCACTATCACTATCCACCCCGGGATTTCACCTAATTCCACAAGACAGATCATAGCAGATGTTACGAGCAGTTTATCTGCAAGAGGGTCCATAATTTTACCGAAATTTGTTATCAAATTGCGCTTTCTTGCTATGTGTCCATCCAGTAAATCGGTAACTGATGCTATGATAAACAGGATGCCCGAACCAATATAATACCCGTTCATTAGCAAAATAATAAAAAACGGTATCAAAATAATTCTCAGGAGAGTCAGTTGATTGGGAAGATTCATTTTAAACTCCTTTTTTTATCAATTTTCTTCAATGATAGCATGTCCTGTAAGATCATAGTCAAAACCATCATCGATTTTCACCATTACAAAGTCACCCGGGGAAAGAGGGATGCACGATGTGAAAAAGACTTTGTTGTCTATATCCGGCGCATCAAAAGATGTTCTGCCTGTATAGCGATCTTCCTCACGGCCTTCAACAAGAACTTCAAAGCACTGCCCGATTTTTTGCCTGTTATGTTCGAGGGATACCTGTTGCTGTATCCTCATCAAACGGTCCATCCTTACAAGTTTTGTTTTCTCGGGGATCTGGTTTTTCATGGAAGAGGCAATAGTTCCTTCTTCCCTTGAGTAGGCAAAAACACCCAATCGCTCGAATTTCATGTCTTCAATAAAGCTTTCCAGCAGTTTTGTATCTTCTTCGGATTCTCCGGGAAAGCCCGTGATCAGCGTTGTGCGTATATGGATGTCCGGCATGGCCTGCCTTAATTTTCGGATTGTGTTTTCTATTGTGATCCTTGTTGATCTCCGGTTCATAGCCGTCAGGATTTTATCGCTGACATGCTGGATAGGAATATCGATATATTTGCATATCTTTTTGTTTTCAGCTATCACTTTCATCAATTCATCGGTTATGCGGTCCTCATAACAATACATTAAGCGGATCCAGCGGATTCCGTCGATATCGCAAAGCTGCCTCAGCAGTTTTGGCAAAAGATAGTTTCCGTAGAGGTCGATGCCGTAAGCGGTAACATCCTGAGCTATAAGGATCAGTTCTTTGCACCCCTTTTTCGCCAATATGCGAGCTTCCGATATGATGCTTTCTATTTTTCTGCTTCTGTAATGTCCTCTGATCGAAGGGATCACGCAGTAAGTGCAAACATTATCACATCCCTCGGATATTTTAAGGTAAGCAGTATATGGGACTCCAAGACATGTCCTTGCGGTCATTTCAGTGAATCCTTTTCCGCAGCCGTCAAAAAACACCTGTTGTTTCCCCTTTTGATGTTCTTTGAGTATCCGGGGCAGCTTATGGTATTCGTTGACACCTATAAAGATGTCAACTTCAGGCAGGGCTTTTTGAAGTTCCTCACGATATCGCTGGGAAAGGCAGCCGGAAACGACAAGGATGCTTCCGGCGGGCTTCATTTGAGACAATTCAAATATCCGGTCGATGGACTCTTTTTTTGCATCATTGATAAAACCGCAGGTGTTGACTATTATGGCATCGGCATCTGCAGGATCTTCTGCCAATACATGACTGCTCTCCATCAGATATCCGGCAGCATATTCGGAATCGGAGGTATTCTTCGGGCAGCCTAAAGTATCTATATAAACTTTCATTGATTTACCTTTCTATATCGATTTCACCAAAAGGATCCGTTTTCATCCTGCGCCCCGCGGCTTGCCTCTTTGGACAGCTCCAGGAATTGTTCCTCTGTCATCAGGACCTTCCTTGGGCGGCTTCCGTCGCTGGGGCCTATGATTCCTCTTGCTTCCATCATATCCACAAGCCTGGCAGCCCGATTGTAGCCTATCCGAAAACGGCGCTGCAGCATGGATACCGAAGCCTGCTCGGCGCGGACTACAGTTTCGATAGCTTCCAAAAGCAGTTCATCGCAGGCGTTATCAGGTTCGCTTTCATGTGTACGATCGATTTTCTGTATCACATCGACGGCATATTCTTTATTAGGTACCTGTCCTTTTAAGTGATCGATAACATTATGTACCTCCCGGTCGGATATGAAACACCCCTGAACTCTGACAGGCTTAGACATCCCTAAAGGATTGAAAAGCATGTCCCCTTTCCCCATCAGTTTCTCGGCTCCTGACATATCCAATATAGTTCTGGAATCAAATTGGGAGGATACGGCAAAAGCTATCCTGGAAGGGATGTTTGCCTTTATTACACCTGTGATTACGTCTACTGAAGGTCTTTGCGTCGCTACGATAAGATGCATCCCGGCTGCTCTTGCCATCTGTGCAAGCCTGCATATGGATTCCTCGACCTGTGAAGGAGCGACCATCATCAGATCTGCCAGTTCATCGATGACTATTACGATTTGCGGCAATGCTTCCTGCTTGTCCTCTTTTCCTTTCAAATATTCATTGTAAGATGACAGATCCCTGACGCCCGCCTCGGCAAATTTTTTATAGCGATCAGTCATCTCCGAAACTGCCCATCCCAAAGCGGCAGCTGCTTTTGAAGGCTCCGTTACCACAGGTATCAACAGATGTGGTATCCCGTTGTAATTTCCCAGTTCGACTACCTTGGGATCTATAAGCACGAACTTTACTTCATCCGGCCTTGCTTTATAGAGCATGCTTATGATTATTGAATTAAGGCAAACACTTTTTCCCGATCCTGTTGAGCCGGCGATCAGAAGATGCGGCATGCTTTTTAAATCCGCTACTATCGGTGTGCCGGCGATATCCTTGCCTACAGAAAAAGTTATTCTGGATTTTGAGTCTTTGAACTCTTTTGATTCGATCAATTCGCGAATAGAAACCAGATTGATGCGATCGTTTTCCACCTCGATCCCAACGGCGGCTTTCCCCGGTATCGGGGCTTCCATTCGGATACTTTTAGCTTCCAGGTTCAAGGCGATATCATCCGCCAGCCGGACGATGCTGCTTACTTTAACCCCTATATTCGGTTGTATTTCATATCTTGTGATGGCAGGCCCTTTAGTCACCTGCAGCACTCTGGCGTTTACGCCAAAGTTATTCAAGGTCTCTTCAAGCTTTACAGCCTTTTGCTTGAGGCTCAAGTTTTCGTTTACCTGCGTCCCTGATTGGGATTTTTTCAGCAGTTCCAAAGGAGGCATGATATACGGAGCAGTGACGGTATTCATTTCCACTTTGATTACTTCAGCCTCTGTACCGTCGGCTTTGTTTTTTTTCCTGTTTTCCGTCAGCTCGTCCTTAAGATCGCATTCGCTGCCCGCCAAACCTTTCCCGGGTTCTGCGCATGCCGGTTTCTCTAATCCTTTTCCATCCTTTTTTTGCCCGGTTTCGAAAAGCTCATCATCTTTCATATAATCGATTATCTTCATTTGTCCGGGAGTTATGCTATCTGCCAGATTTGTTGATTCTGCAGATTTCGATGCGCTCGTGCCCGCATTTCTTTGAGCCCTGTTTCCCTGCGCCGAATCCGGTTTAAGCTCTCCCTTCGATATGACCGGCTCCGGCCTGCCGGTCTGCTCTTCAGTTTTTCGTTTCATTTTTCGGCTGTCAAAGAAATTAGATACCGGAGTATTGATAACCAGCATCAATGAAACTAACATCGTTACCGAGGCAGCTATGTATATCCCGGGTATGCCGATGGCTTTCTTTAACAGCAAGCCTGTTGTCATACCGAAAGCACCTCCGCCTGTCAGCTGCATGCCTTCTCCAAAGGCCTCCTTTATAAACAGGAGTGATAGGGATAAATCCTCGGCATAAAGAAATCTTGCCGAGTTTATAATAGCTGCCATAAAGAAAATCAAAGAGAAAAACAGCACCGATCTCCCGCTTAAATGTGCGGCACGTTTTATAAAAAGAAGCAAACCGTACAGAATGAGGTAATAGGGCAATACATAGGCTACTGTGGAAAACAGACCTTTCAGTAAACCTGAAATCATGCGGCCGAATTCGCCTGTCGCCTGAGTCTGTAAAGAAATGATTAAAAAAACTCCGATAGCTGAAATAACAATAGCCCATATTTCATCTCTGAGTCGATCTTTTGTATGCTTGGCTTCAGACTTGGCCACTGTTATTTCTTTGGCTGGTTTATTACCTGACCCCTTTGGCCTCCCCCTCTTGCTTTTGCGTTCAGTCATAGGGCAAATCCTCAATTCATAAAAGTGTAAATTAGCAGCAAACTGCCCGCTATCCAAGTATATAACGAAAATATATAAAGCTTTTTATTGCAAACGACCCTTATCATAGTTCGAATGGCTATGTAGCCCGAGATCGCAGCTGCTGCAACACCTGCAACTATTGGCAGCAGCATCTCTTCAGCGAACCCTTCTGCGAATGCTTCGGGGATCTCAAGCAAAGCAGCGCCGAGTATAGCGGGAACAGAGATCAAAAAAGCAAACTGAACCGCAAACTCCCGATTGAGTCCTGAGAATAAGCTCCCCACTATAGTTGCTCCCGATCTGGATATGCCGGGTATTATCGCTATCCCCTGACAAAGCCCCACAAATAAAGCATCCCTATATTTTGCTTCACCGACGTTCTTTCCCTTTTGATTCATCCGTTCCGCCTGCCACAGAAAACAGCCTGTCAGCAGAAGGCTGACCCCTATTGCCGGCAGCGAGTTGTAAAGACCTGCAAATAGGTCATTAAAAAGCATGGCTATGATACCCGTTGGTATAGATGCCGCAATGATCATTACCCCAAGTTTTCTGTTGGTGTTTTTATTAATTTGCAAACCTTTGCCGGATAGAATATCTTTGATCACTGCCAAGAGCTCAAGAATCAGTTCCCAAATCACTTTATAATAAACTGCAATAAGCGAGATCAGGGTCCCGAGGTGAAGCAATACGGCGAAAGTAAGGACATTCTCTCCTTCTATACCAAAAAAATGCTGCAGAACAGCTAAATGGCCTGAGCTGCTTATGGGCAAAAATTCCGATAAGCCCTGGATAAGCCCCAAGATGACACCTTCAAATAACGTCAAGGTAGTTCCTCACTTTCTCGCCGGCATCCTATGGTTAAGAGATTCGCTCCGCTTGATTTATAATTATATCACCTTAACAGGCGGAATTGAATATAATAAATATAGATTTTCCTGATGATAGCAGGAGGCTCTGGCCATAAAATAAATCAGTTTTCACGTTACTTTTTGTTTAGAATGATATATAATACTTTTTTAATAATCAAATCAATATAAACTGATCTGATATACACTATTCTGCAAGGAGGATAAAGATGAGCAAGAAACCAAATTTAGCTGTAGTCGGCGCAACCGGTGTGGTCGGGAATACCGTATTAAAAGTACTTGAAGAGAGGGAGTTCCCTTTTGATAATCTGTATGTTATGGCTTCCGCTAAATCCGCCGGTAAAACCATTTCTTTCAAAGGCAAGGATTACATAATCGAAGAGCTGACCGAGCATTCTTTCGACATTCCCATCGATATAGCACTTTTCTCTGCCGGAGGCGAAACGAGCAAAAAATATGCTCCCTTGGCGGCAGCCAAAGGAGTTATAGTGGTAGATAACAGCAGCGCATGGCGGATGGACCCGGATGTCCCGTTAGTCGTTCCCGAAGTCAATCCGGACGATGTCTGGCGCAACAAAGGAATCATCGCAAATCCTAATTGCTCAACAATACAGGCAATGCTGCCTATCAAGCCGCTTCATGACAAGTACAGGATAAAGAGAATCGTTTTCTCCACCTATCAAGCCGTATCCGGAACAGGCGTAAAAGGCATCGAAGATCTTAAGCAAGGGCTTGCGGGAAATGATCTTCTGATAGCTTACCCACATCCTATTGCCGGCAATTGTCTCCCTCATATAGATTCTTTTTTGGAAAACGGATATACCAAAGAGGAAATGAAAATGGTAAACGAAACAAAAAAAATCCTCAGAGACGAAAGCATACGAATAACCGCCACTGCTGTACGAGTACCTGTGTTTGATTCCCACAGCGAGTCCATAAATCTTGAATTTGAGAAACCTTTTGAGTTGGATGAAGTGAGAAGTCTGCTTTCATCTTTTAAAGGGTGCACAGTGGCTGATGATCCAGAAAACAACGTTTACCCTCTTGCCCGTCAGGCCGCCGGCAAAGACGATGTCTTTATAGGCAGGATACGCAGAGATTACAGCGTAGATAGCGGGCTCAACCTTTGGGTAGTTTCAGATAATATCAGAAAGGGCGCGGCCACCAATGCCGTTCAGATTGCCGAACTGCTTATAAAATAAAGCAAGTGAGGTGTTGTTTCGATGACATTGTTTACAGGTGCAGCTACTGCTCTTGTAACACCATTTAAAGACGGAAAGGTCGATTTCCCAGCACTTGGCAGGCTTATCGACTGGCAGATCCTTCAGGGCATCGACGGATTGGTGATCTGCGGAACTACTGGAGAGGCATCTACTCTTAACGATGAAGAACATATAGAAACGGTCCGATATGCCGTAAGAGAAGCTGATGGGAAAGTGCCGGTCATTGCCGGTGCGGGAAGCAACGACACCCGCCATGCTATCGAAATGAGTATGGCATTGGAACAGGAAGGAGCAGACGGGCTGCTTCTGGTAACACCATATTATAACAAATGTACTCAAAAAGGATTGATAACACACTATACCGCCATAGCCGACCTGGTGGACATCCCTGTGATCCTCTATTCGGTACCGGGGCGGACCGGCGTAAACATCAGTCCTTTTGCCGTCTCTGAACTATGCGGGCACCCAAATATCGTCGCGATTAAAGAAGCAAGCGGGAATATGGCTCAGGTCGTAGAGATAGCAAAATACGTCGATAAGGATTTTGCTCTATATTCTGGTAATGACGAGATCATTGTTCCGCTTCTTTCTATGGGCGGTTCGGGAGCTATTTCCGTATTAGCCAACATAGCACCCAAGCAGGTCAGTCTAATGGTCGATGATTATTTAAAAGGCGATGTTAGCAGCGCTGCGCGGATCCAGCTGTCATATAAATCTCTTATCGATGCATTGTTCTGTGAAGTAAATCCCATCCCCGTAAAAGCCGCTCTGCACCTTATGGGAATGATAGAGCTTGAGTACCGGCTCCCCCTTTGTGCTCCGGAACCGTCATCGTTAAATGCAATAAAAAAAGAGATGACAGCCTGTGGTTTGCTTTAAGGAGTTATTATGAATATTGTAATCCATGGATGCGGCGGCCGCATGGGCCGCATACTGACAGAAATGATATTTGAAGAAAACGAACACAAAGTATTATGCGGTATAGACATAGAGTGCATCGGGGATCTTCCATATCCGATTTACAGGGATTTTACTTTTGTCACGAAGAAAGTCGATGTGGTGATCGATTTTTCCAATCCAACCGCAATAAAAGGGCTTCTGGGCTGGTGCATTCTTCATGGAACGCCGGTGGTCATCGCTACCACCGGGCTCGGCCCTGAAGAGCATCGTATAATACAAGAAGCAGCTAAACAGATACCCATATTTCAATCAGCTAATATGTCGCTTGGAATAAATGCTCTATGCAAAGCAATATCATTAATTTCTTCGATATTGTGCGGCGAATTCGAAACCGGGATTTTCGAAATACATCATAAAAATAAAAAGGATTCCCCCAGCGGTACCGCCTATCTTTTAGAAGATTCGTTAAAAAACTGCACTGCCAAAATTACGGCACTTCGGATTGGTGCTGTTCCCGGAGAACATACCGTATATTTTGCAGGCTCCGATGAAGTCCTGACATTGACCCATACCGCATATTCCCGCAAAATATTTGCCCGTGGAGCTCTTAGAGCCGCTTCTTTTATTATCAACAGCAAGCCTGGTCTTTATGATATGAATGATCTTAATGATTTATGATGCAAAAGTGCCTTAAAAAATCGCCGGCTTTATGCCGGCGATTTGAGTTCAAGTCAGAGACAGTCTGATCAGGATTCCGAAGATACGACTTCTTTACCATCGTAGTAGTTGCAATTGGGGCACACCCTATGCGGAAGTTTAGGCTCGTGACACTTTGAACATGTGGATAATGCAGGAGCTGTCATCTTCATATTAGGAGATCTTCTTTTATCTCTTCTTGCGCTCGAAGTTCTTCTTTTTGGTACTGCCATACTTAACACCTCCTTCTTTTATACGAACGTCACAAATTATATATCGAGCCCATTACTTTGTCAACGCATTTTTACTTGAGATTTCTTATTATGTCCGCGGTATCCAGTGCTATCATCAACTCTTCATTGGTGGGTATCACCATAATTTTGATCTTTGAATCGTCCTTGCTTACTATGCACTCCTCACATCTTATGCTGTTCTTTTGATCATCCAGCTTTATTCCTATGTTCTCAAGCTCGGAACATATAAGCTTCCTCATTCCTATATCATTTTCCCCTACACCCGCGGTGAATACAATGGCATCTGCTCCGTTCATTTCGGCCATATAAGATCCAATAAATGATTTGACGCGGTTTGCAAAAATATTCAGAGCCAGTGTGGCTCTTGTATTTCCTTTAGCTTCTGCTTCTTCCAAATCTCTGAAATCATTGCTGACCCCCGAGATCCCGGCGACACCCGACTTTTTGTTTAAGATATTAATTACTTCGTCAGCCCCTATGCCTTCTTTTTCTGCAATAAATGTAATGACGGCAGGATCGATGGCGCCTGATCTTGTGCCCATGACAAGACCGTCCAAAGGAGTAAAGCCCATGCTGGTATCGATGCAAACACCATTTTTAACAGCGGCGCAGCTGGCGCCGTTGCCCAGATGGCAGGTTATTATTTTGACATCATTGTAGTCTTTTCCCAGCAATGCTGCTGCTCTCATCGAGACGTATTTGTGACTCGTCCCATGGAATCCGTATTTTCTGATTTTGTATTTCTCATAGAGTTCATAAGGTATGGCATAAAGGTATATTTCAGGCTTCATCGTCTGATGGAAAGCAGTATCGAAAACTCCAACCATCGGAGTCTTGGGCATCAATTCCTGGCAGGCTCTTATTCCGAGAATATTCGGCGGATTATGGAGAGGCGCCAGGTCTATGCATTCCTCCAACGCTGCCATAACATCTTCAGTAATCAGAACGGAGGAAGCATATTTCTCTCCCGCATGCACTACCCTGTGCCCCACGGCACTGATTTCTTCCATGGATGCGACTATACCGTGCTCCTTATCTGTCAATGC
>Ga0116156_10000895_pt1 | contig 30481 bp, 22 predicted proteins | sample AD_UKC045_MetaG_FD_89891 | JGI IMG/M metagenome (GOLD analysis project Ga0116156, IMG submission 89891) | Active sludge microbial communities of municipal wastewater-treating anaerobic digesters from USA - AD_UKC045_MetaG | ecosystem: Engineered > Bioreactor > Anaerobic > Digestate | place: USA...
ATGATATCATCCAACTTCATGAGCTCCCAGAGTAATGTGCGTCAAGCCCAGGGGGGTGGAAACCTGCTGGAGATCGAAGACGTCCAGGCCGTCAAAGACCAGGTGGACGGTGTGCTTTATGCCTCCCCGGTCTATAACACCTGGGGCCAGATCAAATATGAAAGCAACAACTGGCGCAGCGGCATTATGGGCGTGGATGTGGACTATTTCCTGATCCGCGATATCAGTGCCGCCTCCGGAGATCTCTTTTACTCATCCGATGTGGAAAACGGTGCCAAAGTCTGCGTGATCGGCAAGACCGTGGCGGACAACCTCTTTGGCGATATCGACCCCGTGGATAAGATCATCCGCATCCGCAACATCCCCTTCACCGTCAAAGGCGTCATGAGCGCCAAAGGCGAAAACGTGATGGGCATGGACCAGGACGACATCGTGCTGGCGCCTTACAGCACCACCTACACCAGGCTCTTGGGAAACCGCTGGCGGGTGATGACGATGATGGTTTCTGCCGATTCCAAAGAACGTATCCATCTGGTGCAGCAGGATATCCTCAACCTCCTGCAGGGCAGACACCGCGGCACCACCAGTGAAGAATTTATGGTGCGCACCCAGACGGACATCGCCGAAACCGCCAACAGCGTCTCCAATACCATGACCATCCTGCTGGCCAGCATCGCTGGAATCTCTCTATTGGTGGGAGGCATCGGCATCATGAATATCATGCTGGTCTCAGTCACCGAACGCGTCAAAGAGATCGGCATACGCATGGCCGTGGGGGCCTCCAAACGTGACGTGCTGCTGCAATTCATCATCGAAGCCGTCACCATCAGCATCCTGGGAGGCATCCTGGGAATCCTGCTGGGCCTTGGAGCAACTTCCATAGTGGGCAAATCCATGAAATGGAGCGTTTCCGTGACTCCCTTCAGCGTACTGCTCTCTGTGAGCTTTTCCTGCGCCATCGGCATCTTTTTTGGCTGGTATCCCGCCCGTAAAGCCGCCAATCTCAATCTGATCGACGCGCTGAGGTATGAATAGAGAATCCTGTGAAATGATTAGTAAGAGAGGGGAGCGTTTGCTCCCCTCTCTTATTATTTGCAGGTTGGAAGATGTTCTAATCTAATACTGTTACTTCCCAAAAGTATATGTCTTGGACCATGCTTTAGTGCCGCTTGGCAGGCTCTCAGTTGCCGGGGAGTAAGTAAAGTATCTAATCACCGAGGTTATCAGCAGATACGCTGCTTCCAGCCAGAACAGCCACACCAGTCCGGAACGGCGGACTATCTTCAGTCCCCACAGCAAAACGTTGATGGGTAGAAACAACTTTGGGACCATCTGAAGCCTCTTTTGCTTTGGTACCAGCAGGCTGATCAATGCCAGCAGCAAGCTGAAAATTGCCAGGATTATCAGGATTAAAGTGCCCCTTGAATGACGGGTTGGGTCAGTGATCAGGGTGATAGTCCATGCCAGCGTCAGGGCCGCAGCCAGAGAACCCATGAATTCCCAGTACAGACCTTGATAGTAGCTGATTTTGGCAGGTGGTTCTGGCTGGGTAGCAGACTTGGCGGGGAATAGCCCCATCCGCTTTTTGATTGAGTTCATCCACAGGTCCAGCGCGTTTCTGAGGACGGCGCTAATGAAATACACGGGGGCCAGCCATTGATAAATCTTCTCCCTCAATAGCCAACCGATACACACATAGAAGAGCACAGAGATCAGGTTGTGAAGCAGGCGGATGTGCCTCAGTTTCCAGTATCCGGCCTTGTGCTCAGGCACAATCTCATTGATAGCTTGGGGTTCCATATTACCTCCAGACATTCTTTGCGTGCTACTTGAGCGGGCCAGTAAAAAAGCACAAGCAGAATTATGTAGTAAGCGTAAATGATCCGAAGGAGGCCGTGGAATTGATTCCACACGCTGAGCACCGCTGGCTCTGAATCATATTAGTAGATTTGGACAAGTTATTGCTTGTAGGAAAGAAAACATGCTTTGAGGTGTTTAGAATGCGAAGAATTGTCCTATATCTCTTTCTGATCCTTAGTTTTAGTGGGCTGGCTGCTAAAGCCGGAAAACCCGTTCCACCTCTGGCACCCATGGACGGTAAAAGCACCAGCATCCATGATCAGGTGATCCATGATCCCTGGCACTGGACCAGAAACCGAGAGGATCCACGTCTGCCACAGGTGTTGAAAGCGGAAGAGAAATATGCCCAGGCCTGTTTGAAGGACTCCCAAAAGCTGGCTGACAAGCTCTATAAAGAATACAAAGGCCGCATCCCCCAAGAAGATGTCTCGGCCCGAGCGCTAGTGAACGGTTACTACTACTTCAACCGCCAGACCTCCAAACAGGATTATCCCGTCTATCTGAGGCAGCAGGACGCTCCCGGAGCAAAGGTGGAGACGCTTTTGGACCTCAACAAGATGGCCAAAGGGAAGCAGTTCTTTGATGTGGGCCTCAGTGCCGTGAGCCCGGACAACCGGGTTCTGGCTTACACGGCCGATCTGAGTGGCGCAGAGGTCTATCGTCTCTACCTCAAAGACTTAGGCACTGGTAAAATCACTGATACCAAGCTGGACAGGATCGCGGACTTTGTGTGGCAGTTGGACAGCCGGCACGCCATCATCGTCACTGAAAACGACATCATGCGCAGCGACAAGTGCTTGCGGCTCGATCTGGACACACGGGAGCAGACCCTGCTCTATGAGGAAAAGGATCCTGCTTTCAACCTGGGTCTCTACAGATGGGGAGACCGGAGCTGGGTGTTTCTATCCGCTGGCAGTAAAAACAGTTCCGAAGCCTGGATCATGCCTCTGGATGACCTTGCGGGCAGCTTTCAAGCCATTGCAGGAAGGCGTCCCGAGCTGGAATACTCAGCCTCCATCCTGGATAAAGAGCTCTATATCCACACCAACCTCTGGAATCCCGATTACTCCATTGCCCACTGCAGCCTGAACGCCTCTGCCATAGAGGATTGGCAGCAGTATATCTCTGCCCCTCAGGGTGCTTCGATCTGGGACTTTTCTCTGTTCGATGACAAGGTCGTGGTGGAGACGATGCGGGGCGGTCACGATCAACTGGCCGTCTATGAGCGCTCCACAGGCAAGCTGCTGGATGAGATCATCCCAGAACAGCCATCAGACCTGGGCCTCTGGAACAATCTGGAGCCTGGCGCGTCTGGGTTCAACTATTATTCCGAAAGCTGGCTACGGCCCTATCAGATCTACCAGCACGGTTTTGACACTAAGGCGGATTCACTGATCTATACCAAAGCGCTTCCCAAGGGTTATGATCCTGATAAATATACCAGTTCTGCCAGCTACTATGTAGCCGAAGACGGCACCCGGATCCCTCTCACCCTGATCCACAAAAAAGAGCTGCCGGAGGGTCCCAAGCCGGTGTGGCTCAACGGCTACGGCGCCTATGGAGACGTGGAAAGCCCCTGGTTCTCCTCCAGCCGGCAATCAATGTTGGACAGAGGCGTGATCTTTGCCCTGGCCCACATTCGCGGTGGCGGTGAAATGGGCAAAGCCTGGCACGACGCGGGGCGTCTGCTCCACAAGAAAAACAGCTTTACAGATTTTCGCGACGCGGTGGAATATCTGATCGCCAGCGGTCTGACCACTCCAGGCCAGTTGCTCATCGAAGGTGGCAGTGCGGGTGGATTGTTAATGGGCGCCGTCACCAATATGATCCCCACCGGGGTGAAAGCCGTGATTGCGGACGTACCTTTTGTGGATGTGATCAACACTATGCTGGATCCCGATCTGCCGCTCACGGTAGGTGAGTACGCGGAGTGGGGCGATCCCAATGATCCCAAGTACTTTAGCTATATGCTGTCCTACAGTCCATACGACAACGTGGGGCCGGAGGTCTATCCCCAAATGCTGATCAGCAGTGGCTGGATGGATTACAGGGTGGGCTATTGGGAGGGCCTCAAGTGGGCCCAGAAGCTGCGGCTCAATAACATGGGAGATTCCCGCATTATCTATCTGCTACAGAAAGACGAAGGCCACTCTGGCAGCAGCAAACGCTATGCCAGCCTGAAAAGTTATGCCCGCTCGGTGGCCTGGGGGATCAGCCAGATCACGGGATTGAAGTAGCGGGTCTCAAAACCTTGTTAAAAAGGTATATCCAGATCAAACTGCTCCAGGATCGCCGCTATATAGAGCGGAATCATGATCTCGTGGTGCCCGATGAAGTAATAGCCCTTACCGCCGTTGAGGACAGGACGCTTCACCACGTTTTCCATCGCGCGGTAGTGGGTGTTCATGTCAAACACGGCGGTGTAGAAATCCTGCACCTGGCCTTTAATGTTGCGGGCCACCGTGAGGGCTTTAAGAAAGACCTCTGGGAGGATCACCGCGGAGCCCAGATTCAGGTAAATCCCTCCGTCGTTGAGCTTTGAGACCTCTTCGCAGAAGATGCGGAAGTCTCTCAGACTACAGTCTCCGATCGCTTTGCCGTCCGCGCAGGGAGTCTGATGCAGGATGTCTGTTCCGATGCCGACATGTACTGTTACGGGGATGTTATGTTTGTATGCCATTGCCAGGAGTGAGTATTCCGGATGGGGGGCTTTTGCCAGGATCTCTTTGCCGAGCGCTTCACCAAAGCCCAACCCTTCTTCAGAAGCATTGGTGATCACGGAATTGATCCCGTAGGTGGTCTCAAATACCATGCCAAAGCTGCCATCAGAGAGTTTGGACGCCACGTCTTCGGATGTCTTGCCAAACATAGCCAGCTCATAATCATGCACCGCCACGCTGCCGTTGACGGCAAAGCAGGATACAATCCCGTTTTCCATCAGCTCGATCAGCAAGGGGGCCAGACCACACTTGATTACATGGCCGCCCAGGCCAATGATAAAGGCTTTTCTTGCGGCGATGGCCTCCGTGCTGTGATTGATGAATTCATTAAACTCAGCTGCTTTCAGCACTTTGGGCAGAGAGGCAAAGAAGCTGCTTGGGTTTGATGATGCCGGTTTGGCAAACAACTCCGGGTCCACTTTACTGGGCCTGTCTTTGACGGAATAGACCTTGATGTTGTCCAGATCGATCTCTTTGTAACGGCTCATTATTTGCCTCCCAGATATCTTTCCTGTTCGCTGAAGATGCAGCCGCAGTATTTCTGGCGATACATCCCGGCCGCTTTGGAGAGCTCTATGCCTTTGTGCCACAGTGGCCTCCAGTCTTCATAGAAGAAGGGGATGTCATAGATCTTTGCATAGCGGTCCGCCGTATCGATAATCAGCTCGTGTTTCTGGTAGCGGCTGTAGAGCAGGGTGGTGGAAAAGGCGTCAAATCCTCCCTCTTTGGCCAGCTTGGCAGTGGCGGCCAGGCGGGTTTCATAGCAATACCTGCAGCGGTCCGCAATATCGGAAACCACCGCTTTCACAAAGGGTTCCAGGCCATATTCGTCCCGCATGATGAGAGGAAAATCTTCCAGTGCGGAAAAGGCTTCCAGAGTCTCTTTGCGGGCCTTGTATTCCGTGTAGGGATGGATGTTGGTATTGTACCAGAAGGCTGTGACCTCTATTTCCCTGGCCTTGAGTTCCTGATAGGGAGCGATCAGACAGGGCGCGCAGCAGGTGTGAAGCAGCAGCTTATTAACCGCGGACAAAATGGGGTACCTCAGGCGGCAGGACGATGGATATTTCCACGATCCCAGTCACTTTGCCTTCGTCCAGAAGGGGTTGCTGGACGATCATCTTCTTCACCCCGGCCTTTTCGATGGTGTAGATGTTGCTCTCTCCGGTGGCCAGCATGTGCTTGATCTTCTCTACTGAACTGGGTTTATGGCAGTCATACAGACTGCTGCCGATCAATGCGGCTCCACCATGATCCGCGAAGGTCTGGATGGCCTTGTCGTTCATAAAGGTGACCTTACCGTCAGGATCGGCAACGGTGACGGCATGAGGGAAGTGTTTAATCCATTCCATTTTTATATCCATTTTGAGGTTTAGGACTTAGAGAGAAGCAGAAAACCTGGTTTGAAAAGCAACCGGGGAGCGGGAGCTCCCCGGCCCTCAATGATCAATATTCTTTGAGCAGGTTGGCAGCCACGATGCCGCGCTGGATCTGATTGGTGCCTTCATAGATCTGGAGGATCTTGGCATCGCGCATCATCTTCTCGACGGGATATTCTTTCATATAACCGTATCCGCCCAGGATCTGAACGGCGTCCGTGGTCACTTTCATGGCTACGTCGGAGGCGTAATACTTGCACATGGCGGATTCTTTGGAATAGTTCTTGGCCCCGCTGTCCACCATGCGGGCGGTCTGCATCACGAGGGCCCTGGCGGCCTCGATCTGGGTGGCCATGTCGGCCAGCATAAACTGCACGGCCTGGAAACTGGAAATCGGCTTGCCAAACTGCTGACGCTCTTTGGAATAGCGCACCGCGGCCTCGAAGGCGCCCCGGGCTATGCCCACGGCCTGAGATCCCACCATGGGACGGGATTTGTCAAACACCTTCATGGCGGTGATGAAACCGGTGCCTTCACGGCCGATGAGGTTGGCGGCCGGGACCACGCAGTCTTCAAAGATCAGTTCCCGGGTGGCCGAGGAACGGATGCCCATCTTGTTTTCTTTCTTGCCAAAGCTGAAGCCGGGAGTGCCTTTTTCCACGATGAAACAGGAGCAGCCCCGCGCGCCCTTTTCTTTGTCCGTCATGGCAAACACGGTATAGATGCCCGCTTCGCCTCCGTTGGTGATCCACTGTTTGGTGCCGTTGAGGATGTAGTTGTCACCCTCTTTACGAGCGGTGGTCTCAATGGCCCCGGCATCGGAACCGGCATTGGCTTCCGTGAGAGCGAAAGCGGCAAGCTGTTCTCCGGCCGCTATTTGAGAGAGGTATTTCTGCTTTTGCTCTTCGCTGCCGGAGATCAAGATGGGGTACATCCCCAGGCCGGTGGCGCCAAAAGCCAAAGCTATGCCAGCGTCCACGGCGCAAAGCTCTTCCGTGACCACTGCAAGGTCCACCACCTTACCGCTGATCCCGTCATATTCTTCCGGGATGAGGATGGCAAAAAGGTCGCTCTGTTTCATCACTTCCACGATGTCCCAGGGAAAAATGCCCTCTTCATCGTACTTTTCCGAGACGGGTTTCATCTTCTCGATAGCTATGCGGCGGGCCAGGTCACGCATCTCGATCTGATCTTCAGTCAAAAAGTAGTCCATATCATAACTCCTTGGTATTATATTCATGTAGCTAAGGATAGAAGTTTTTTGGGGCAGGGCTTTATGTCAATAGAATTCTGTGGGTGAGATGCTGTGCGTGTGAGATGCTTCGCTGTGAGAGCTTCGCTGTGAGTTTGGCGTCAAACCCGTAATTTCTGGAGTATAACCCCAAAAAGAGGCGTAAATTTCGAGTTATACTCCTGAAAAGAGGCATATATTCCTTGACAAGTATGGCTTGTTATTAATCTTGTCTATGAGGTAAACATATGATCAAGCGCAAGATATTCGATTCTGTGAACGAGTGGCTGATCAGGAACAAGATTATCCTGATCCTGGGACCCCGGCAAAGCGGGAAAACCACCCTTCTCAATATGATCCAGGACCAGTTTCAAGGCCAGAGCCAATACTTCAACTGTGACGAGCAAGAGCCCAGAACTCTGCTTTCCAGCCAGAATTCAGCTCAGTTGAGGAGTGTGATAGGCCAGAATAAGCTTATCCTGATCGATGAGGCTCAACGCATCGAAAACGCAGGGCTCAATCTCAAGATCATCCACGACACCATGCCTGATATCCGCATCGTGGCTACAGGTTCATCAGCATTTGAGCTGGCAGATAAGCTCAATGAACCGCTCACCGGCCGCAAAATCGAATACAATCTGCTGCCCTTTGCCTTTGAGGAGCTTGTAGCAGACGGGAGCATGATCCACGAACTGCAGCAACGTCCCAACCGCTTGCTCTACGGATCTTATCCTGAGGTGGTCCTAAATTCGCATCTGGCAGTTCCCACCCTGCAAAATCTCTGTGGCAGCTACCTATTCAAGGATGTATTCAGCATCCACGACATTCGCAAGCCGGAGCTGCTGGATAAACTGGTGCAGGCCCTGGCCTTGCAACTGGCCTCCGAGGTATCCTTCCATGAACTGGCACAGCTTCTGGATAGTGATTCCACCACGATTGAGAGATACATCACCATCCTGGAAAGGGCCTTCATCGTCTTTCGCTTGCCAAACTACAGCCGCAATCAGCGCAACGAAATCAAGCGATCCCGCAAAATCTACTTTGTGGATAATGGCATTCGTAACGCGATCCTGGCCGATTTCCGCCCTTTGGAATTGCGGGACGATATCGGCAAGTTGTGGGAAAACTACATAGTCTCAGAGTTTCACAAGCTCAAGCTCAACCGGGTACTTTACCACCATAGTTACTTCTGGCGAAACCGCAACGGTGCCGAGATCGATTATCTGGAATTGGCCAATGATCAGCTTTCAGCCTATGAAATCAAGTGGAATCCTAAGAAGCAAGGATCGTTCAGGGCATTTTTGAACCTGTATCCTGAGGCGCTAACCGAGACAGTCACACCCGAGAACTATTTTCTACATCTGAACTGATTGAACTCAGATGAAGAGATGACATGATTATCAGCTTGCCAATGAGGTGTTTTGGATGTTTATGTCAGGTTAGCCTTCCGATTCCCCCACCCGCAGCCAGATCGAGACTGTGGTCCCCACACCCTCTTCGCTGTGAAGCGTGATCATCCCTCCCATCGATTCGATAATTTTCCTGCTTTCCGGGAGGCCGATCCCCGTGCCAGACTGTTTGGTGGTGAAGAAAGGCTTCCAGATCTCTTCCATATACTTTTCAGGGATGCCGTTTCCATTGTCTTCGATTTCGATCAGGACCCTCAGATCGCTTTTGGGAGACTCCTGGGGGGCCACAGTTTTGGCAGCGATCTGAAGGTAGCCTCCCGAGGGCATGGAGTCCAGGGCGTTGTTGAGCAGATTTGCCAGGGCTTCCTCAAAGCGGATGGGGTCCAGAAAGGCAGGTAAAGGAGAGCCAGGAATCGCGCGGATCAGCTTCACGCCTTCCTGAATGTGGAGGTGGTCCAGCACGTGTTCCACCAAAGGCAGGACGTCGTATTGGCGCAGCTCGTGGTCCCGCAGTTCCGAAAAGCGCTGGAAGGAGTGGGTGAAGACTCTGATCTTCTCCACTTCGGCACTGATAATCTGATGATACTCTTTGCGTTCGGAGCTGTCGATGCCTTCGTCCGTGAGTTTCGGAAGGGCCAGGATCACGTTGGTGATATGGCGGCGCACATGATGGGAAAGACGTCTGGCCGTGTCAGCCCAGAGGATCTTTTCCGCGGCGTTCACAGTGGGAACAGGCACGATAATCATGAGGTAGCGGTAAACGGGATTATGCCCTCTGTAAAAAGAGACCCGGTAAATCCCAGCCATCTGGTCTTCACCCAGGGCCAGCTCGTGATTTTGAAGCCGGTTTCCTGAAGCCCTGAAATCGATCAGCATCTTGCCAAGGGTGGGAGAGAGGGCCTTGAGAGACCTCGTTTTCTGCCCGACCGGAGCTCTGACCAGCTCCAGGAAATAGGGGTTGCAATACATCAACCGGTCATGATTGCGCAGGTAGATCACCGCGACTCGCAAAGCGGGCATGATCGTATAGATAGACTGCCAATTATAGATCACATACCAAATCATCAGCAGCAGCAGGAAGAGCATGAAGATGGCAAAATACACCGAATTGGCCGTGGTAAACCGCCCCAGAAGCGTGAACCAGTTGACGGGATAATAACCGTAATAACCCACCAACTCATCTGAGCTCACAGCCAGGCCTTTGGCAAGCCCACTGCCCCTTCCCACCACATAAACGTTTACCTTGTCAGCAGTTGGATATGGATTGCTGAGCTCCGCCAGTTTGTGAAGGTCTGTATCCAGCACCAGAATAGTCCGGTCGGGCCGTCTGGCGATGATCTCGGGCTTGTTGTCCAGATCGATATCCTTCACGTCCAGGATCTCATTCACAAAATCCGGGCATGTATGAATCGTCCTCTTTAGCTCTTCATCATAGGATACTATCCCGGTCCCCCGTTCGATCAGGATCAGCCGGGGTTTTCCATCCAACTCCGTGACGGCCAGATTGGGATGATCCCCGGCCCGTTCAAACGAGTTGGAGGTGGAAATCTCGCGGGTCCGTACCAGCTTTTTGCCGTTCCACAAGAGGGAGGAGACAGCATTAGCCGTTCTGCGCGGCCCCCAGGTGTTGCTGACGCAGAAGATCAAGGGGGTGGAAGATTGGGCAGGTTTCACGCTCGCGAGACGAACTTCCCCAGACCCCTGAAATTGCCTTTCGGAATAGAGGAGGTCGCCTCCGGAGTCCAAAACGGCCAGCCATCCTCCGCTCCGGTTGAAAGGGACGGCATCGTTGCCGGAAGCCTGTTCGACACGGGACCCCAGCACGATCTCGACGCTGCCGTCGTTGTCCAGATCATCGATCAGCACATCCGTGAGGTTGCTCTCCGTATTCAAAGACCACTCGAGACGGCCGGAGCCGAAATCCAGAACTGCCAATCCACGGGCTTCACCAGGAAAGTTGGAGCTGAGCCTGCAAACCAATTCCACCTGAGCGTCTTTGTCCAGATCGATGATGTTCAACGGTTCCAGCCGGAAGTCTCCATTGCCGGTGGCCGAAGCGGATGATGTGGTGGGGATCGGGATGGCCTCAAAGCTCCTGCTTTGATGCTGATCATCAGCATCCCGGTCGAACCGCACGGCCTTCAGCAGCAGACCTATCTGGTCAGGATGGGTATAGAATATCCAGAAACCGCCGTCTTTGGGATTGGCAAGTGCTTTGATATCGCGGACCTGGTGACGGGTATCGTGTTCAAAGATCAGCCTGCCGTCGTGATCGTAGGCTTTCAGGATGGCGGAAGCGGGATTGGGAGATTCGGCAGTTACCAGCAAATCGCGTCCGTTTCCACTCAGATCAGCAAAGAAGGACTTGCTGATGGGATCATCGGTGCGCTGTAAGTAACGGGGAGAAAGGACGCGCGTCATGATCCGGCCGGTGGAACGGCACGCGGAAAAGCCGCTCAGCATGAGCAGCAACAGCGGCACTAAAACTCTGCGCATTCTACGCTCCCTTCGCTTATTTGAGGTAGTCTCAGCAAGTTCCTCTTTCTTGGTGGACAAGGCCTCAGCCGTCACTTTTTACACCCCAGACAGCCTGCAGATGCTATGCCAAGCAGACGCACATGTCCAAAAATCCATATTCCGGGAAGGTGATAATTTACGCAAGCAAAAAAAACTTCCAGCTCAAAAAAGCACGACCCTGATGCTGGACTGGAAGGCTAACTCTATATTATACCAGAAGTCTTGACCAATGAGAGCAATTGGTCCGTGCGCTGGGCAACAGCTTGACGTGGTTGTCAGGCTGATAAAGTATCAGATCAGACGGAACTAAGATGTCCAGATGACAGGACCAGCTGGATTCAGGGCAATGTAACAGATTGTATGTCATATCATTACACGATCTTTCCATTCCTCTGTCCCTCTGTCCATCTGTTTTAAAAATAGACTTTGAGGCGCCCTAAAGTGATTTATTCCATGGTCATCTATCGTTGATATGACTTTGGTGGATCTACCATCAGTAATATCCCGGTTATATGACAGGGCTTTGTCACCACCTCTGAAATCGAGATTGAGCACGGAGATCAGTAATGCGCCTGGGCAAGCATCTCCTGAAAGCGAAGTTGAGAAGGCCGGAAGCCTTTCTCCCGGGGCGGAAATCCCTGCTCAAATCTGGCCGCGGCCTCCGGATCGAGTTGATAGATCTGATCTTCGAAAAAGCTGCCACGCAAGCCTTTCAAAGCCCCCGGGACCAGTTCCAGCACCTGCAGGGCCGGTGAATACATGCCTTCCTGGCCTCTGATCCCATAATCCTCGCCTGGCTTGAATCCAAACCGGCGATAATAATCCGGAGCGCCGTAGATGATCACAGCGCCGTAGCCCAAGCCGCCAGCCAATTCCAATGATTTCTCCACCAAAGCTTTACCGATGCCTTTTCGTTGAAAAGCGGGTGCCACACTGAGGGGGCCAAAACACAGCAGCTCAAGCGCGTCACCAGAATCCAATTTCAGCAAAGCCTTGCTATACATGATGTTGCCCACCAGCGTACCTTCGTAAATGGCCACCAGGTCCAGCTCGGGAATGAAGCATTCGGCTTCTCTAAGTATATGGGCCAGATAATGTTCGTCACAACCAGGGACGTGGACGTCCCAAAAGGCGTCCCGGGTGAGGGCTTCAACCGCGCTGTAATCCTCCGGGTTTTCCCTTCTGATCTGTAAGGTCATGTAGTACTCCTGTTTAGCAGTCCGTGCCTGTTAGCCTCCTTTGCACCACCTATGCCTCTCCTTTGCCTCTCCTTTGCTTTGGCATGGGAGGAGTAAAAGAGAGGGGAAGGAGAGCTCAAGGAGAGCAAGGACGGATTTACCTGATGATTAATCTGCCGCTGACAGCGCTTTTTCCAAGGCCGGAGCGGTAAAAATAGAGGCCCGGAGCCAAGGTCAAAGGGGCGAGCGGTAGTTCGTTGAGGCCGGGAGCCAGAATCTGGCTGTGGATCATTTGTCCGCGCAGGTTGTAAAGGCGGAGTTCAGAGCGTTTATTGGAGCTGTTATCCAGCTTGAGGAGTTCGGAGCGCCTGGCTGGATTGGGATAAAGGTTCAGGCCGGGAGCCGTCACCGCATCATCAGAAACGGCTGTGGGGGCCTCGTAAATCTTGATATCGGTGCACACCAGGCCCAGGTTGTACTGCTGCCAGGCACTCAAATCCGGATGACGAATATAGAGCAGCGAGGGGCTTCCCCAGTTCTGCCTCATGAGAGCAACCAGTTCCTGATTGCCATCGATGGCGTAAGCACCTGGCTGCAAAGGATTTGAAATGCTGTTCAGGATACTCAGGCTGTGCGCGTCATAGCGATAGAACCCAGTGCTCAAAGCCTCTCCCACCAGTGCGATACCCTCGGATGAAAACCACACAGACATCAGCCGTCCGTTCAGATCTATCCTGGCCAGGTGCTCCTGGCTGGGGATATCGATCACGTCGATCTTGCCGGATAGGTCGCTCCAGTTTCCGGTGCAGGATACATGCAGGCGGCCATCGAGGGCTTTCAGATACTGGGGGTTACTCCATACAGGGATTGTGTTTACGACACTGAAATCAGATAGATCGACCACGCTCACCGAGGAATTGGCATAGTTGTTCTGATAGCCACCCGTGTTGGCAACGAAAAGCAGGTCTCCATAGGCCGCCAGCCCTTCCGGAGCGGTTCCCACTTGAAGGGATCCCACCACAGTTCCGCTGGCGAGGCTGAGCTTGTAGAGTTTATCGGTAAACAGGCCCGTCACATAGAGATAATCGCCAATTTTCAGGACGTCCCAGGGATTGCAGGATGGGGCTACCGGAAGGGTCCTCAGCAGGGAGCCGGTCTGGCGGTCCAATTCCTGAATAGTGTTGTCGCCACTGCAGACCACCCAGATGTGATCCTCGTCAAGGGTCATGAGATTGGGGGTTAAACCCAACTGGGCAAAGCTGTTGTCGATGCTCTGGCTATCGGTGTCGATTCTCGATAACGTGCGGGATTCGGAATTGACCGCGTAGATAATCGCGGCCTGCAGTCCCCAGCTTGCCAGAGTGATCATAATGATCAGGCATAATGTCTTGCGGGTCATAAAGTTCTCCTTCTTTGATAGGGGATTGGCAAACGTCCCCGTTTGCCTCTCATATACTGAGAAAAAGGGGAACTACTTGCGGGGGGTCACATAATCCGTATGACCGTTCCGGCTGCGGTGGCAGGTTTCCTGGCTCGCGACGGCTGGAGCTCATGATCTCAAGCTCCCGGACCCGGCCTTCCCAAGCTCTTCAGCTCAGTGACCGAACCCGCCTATGTGTCGCTTACAGTGGCGGTTACCGCTCCCGATTTACACGGGATTCCCTTTTACCTGTTAGTAGCACCATCTATTCTTATCGCGTCAGTTTTTTTAGGTGGCGCGCTTTGTCAATCAAATACCCAGCATTCCTGTTTAGAATAGGAGGCAGTCTTCACCAGGATTGCGACGGACAATATAGCGTAGAGGCAGGTTTGGATACAGTTTGCTAAAACTCTGATATTTGGATGTTTGGATAGCATCGCCGTTCCATTTAACCTCATAGGCAGCCTGCTCGGAAACGATGAAATCCACTTCCTGTTGTTGCTGATTGCGCCAGTAACGCAGCTCCTCTGGACCCTTCCTCTCAAAAAAGTGTCGATACACATAGCTTTCGAATAGCCTGCCGGTGTCCATCCGGCCCTCAATAGAGAGATAGTTCTTGCATAGACAGTTGCGGAGGCCGTGATCCAAATAGTAAAGCTTAGGCATCTTACGCAATTCTTTAGGATGTCCGCCAAAAAAGGGATTCAGGAGGCTGACGTGAAAGCTCTTCTGCAGGATTCTGAGCATGGTGTCCACGCTTGACCTTGCTACACCAAGTTCTACTGATAACTTGCTGCGATTCAATTCACTGCCGCTCTGGTGGGCTAAAATCCGCATCAATTGGTAGGCCTTATCAGGAACTTGTATGCCGCTTTCCAGAAAATCGCGTTTAGTGTATGAACTAAGAATCTCGTTGAGCAGCCTTTCTTTCTCTCTTGAATCGGAAGCCAACACTACAGCGGGATACCCTCCATAAATGATGTAATCATCCCAGTATCTGAAAATTTCACGCTGTTGCGGGATGCTTAAATTGCTCAAATCCGGTTCTGTGATAGCAGCTTGCTCAAAGCATTCTGCCAGGCTGGTATCTCCCTTGAAGCGCAAATATTCATCAAATGAAAGGGTTGGCATTAGAAGCACTCGCTTGCGGCCGGCCAGCGAGTCGTTGAAGCGCTCGTCCAGATAAAAAGCCGATGAGCCTGTGACGATCAGCTTGAGCTTATCCCGGTTGAGGTCATAGTGATACTTCAGGAAGTTGGAGGGCTTGGCCAAATACTGGATCTCGTCGATGATCACAACGGTCTTTCCATCGATGGGTTTGGGGACGATTCTCCATAACTGGTCCGGGTGCTGATTTAGCAGCAAGAGATAATCCGGGTCCTCGAGAGTAAAGAAATGGGCATCCAGGCCAGTGCTTCGCAACTGCTCGTGAACTTGTAACATCGCGGTGGTTTTGCCCACCTGCCTGGCCCCCGTAAGGAGGATGATCTCTGGTGTGTAGACCAGAGCGATAATCTCGGTTACTTGCTTTCTGCGCATGGTGTCTCCCGAAAATTTGCTGACTATGAATACAAATTATCTGATAATTTGCATTTGTCAAGACATAAAATCAGAAAACGATGCAATCAGAGGTCGATAAGATGCTTTTAAGTTTAATCTAATCGGCTTTTGAGTATGCTTGGTACTCAAGCTATCTCACAAAACCGATCTTGTTGGCGTGGGTTGCCTCTTGTCCTCAGGGCAAATCAGAAGAAGCCTGCACCCGGAAGAACTTTTGGGTGCCTGAAAGAAACGGTGTGTAGCTGAGAGTGGTGGCCGGCGTGATGGTGACCAATCTCCAGGGGTCGGCGATGTAAGGATCATCGGAACCGAAGATCTTGTATGAATTCGCATTGGGCACTGCCGTCCAACTGAGCTGCGGCACCCCAGACGGCGAGGAGAATGTGACTGCCGGAGCCGTTAAGACAAACGGAAAATCCTCATAATGAACAATCAGCGCCCAGGTACCGTTATATACGTAATTATAAGCTGTATTTGAACCGGTGCCCCCCCAATTCCGGAACGCGTGGAGTTCAAAATCCACCACGCCGCTCAGTCCATTGGCGATACTGACATCGTCGCGGCCGTAGTATTGCATTCCCTGGGCTGGAACTGATCCCTCAAAAACTTCAGGTTCCGTTACGCCATTGGTGCCGCAGAGCAGGAAAGACCGCTGATGACAAATGTATCCTCCCATATTCGCTGACATGATATACCTGATGCCTATCCTTTCAATCCTTTTTCCCGCGGGGACCGATACCGACAACAAACCTGGTTCCAAAGCCCGGCTGGAGGTGGTGGGAGCTATCTCATAAGTAGTGGGTATGTCTCCCAGATTATATGTAAGGATCACATCGCCAGGTTCCAGCAGGGTGGTAAATGTGTGGGGGGCAGACCAATCGCTCACCCAGTCGGAATTGCTGCGGGATCGCACCATCCATTCGTAATTCGCGTAGGAATACAAACCGGACAGCGTGTAGGGCCGGGAGCTTACATTGCTGATCAGGGTGCCAGACCTGAGGCGATCAAATCCGATGGGGCCATACAAAATATCCCAGGTTGGGGCAGCGGGAAACGAGTTTTCTGTCCAGTTTAGCTGCGCGGAGTTGTAGCCGATATTGCTGGCTGATAAGTCTGAAGGTGGACGGTCCGCGTAGTTGATCGTAAGTGACCAGGAGCCGTTGTTCACGTAATTGTAATCCGTGTTTGAGCCAGTTCCGCAGCGGGTGCGGAAGGCGTGAAGTTCGAAAACCACGGTTCCGGAAAGGCCGTTGGCGAGATGGAGTCCTTCGCGGGAGTAGTAACAGGTGTTTGAGCTTCCCGATCCGCTAAACACAACGGGCTCGTTGCCGTTATTGGTGCTACAGACCAGGAAGGACCGCTGATCATACACAGATCCGCTGCCGTTGCTGGTCATCGCATAATCCAAATCCACCCCGGAGATCATCTTACCGGGCGGGACTGTCACCTCCATGATGCCCGGTTCCAAAGCCCGGTTGGTGACATGGATGCTGTCCGGGTGCACGAGCGTAGTGGGAATATTACCGAGGGTGTAAGTGATTTCTTCGGTATCCCAGAGGGTTGTAAAGAACTCTTCGCCAGCCCAGTCGCTTACTCCCAGGTCTCCTTTGTTCGCGCGGACGCTCCAGAGATATTGCTGGCCACTCACCAGACCGGTGAGAAGATAGGGATTGGAAGTGACGTTACTGATCAGGGATCTGCTGCTCCCAAATTCATAAGAATAGGGTTCATACATGATATCCCACTCTGTGGCATTGGGATAGCAATTGTCTTCCCAGGATAGGACCGCAGAACCAGGGCCCACATCGAAGGCTTCCAGATCTGAGGGATAATCGAGAACGGGATATTCTTCCAACTCAATGATGAGCTGCCAGCTACCATTGATTACATACTGATAATCTGTGTCTGTTCCACTGCCTCCCCAGGTGCGGAAAGCGTGAAGTTCGAAATCCACTACTCCGGAAAGTCCTCTGGCCAGATTAAGATGGTCGCGCCGATAGTCACAAATTCCAGCTCTTTGTCCCTCTCCCTCCCAGACCTCGGATTCGGTGGCCCCATTGGTGCTGCAGAGCAGGAAAGACCGCTGTTCACTCATCCAACTGCCGTTATCTGTGGACATGGAGTACAGGATACTGACGTGTTTTATCTCTTTGTTGGGTGGTATAGTTACCGACAGCAGACCTGGTGAATCAGCTCTGCTGGATGTGTTTACGTCCGTATTGAGGGTGCTGGGGATGTTTCCAATGTCATACACCAGGATTTGGGCATCCGCTGGCAGGGTAAGAAAACTGTGGACACGAGACCAGTTGCTCACGCCAAGATCTCCTTTATTGGCGCGCACATACCAATTGTAACTTTCGTAGTCTTCCTCCAAACCGGAAAGCAGAAAAGAAGTTGAATCGATATTGCTGATCAGAGTCCCTTCATCGCTATAAGGGTAGAAATCGTTGCACGCGTAGATGATATCCCAGGATGTGGCATTGGGATAGCAGTTATCGTTCCAGGACAGCAGGGCAGAATCATGAGCTATGTTGCTGGCTGCCAATCCGGTAGGGCGCTCCAGAATCTCGCGGTCTTCCAAGTTGAGCACCAATTGCCAGGTACCGTTTACCACATATTGGTAATCCGCATTGGAGCCGCCGCCACCCCAGGTGCGGAAGGCGTGGAGTTCGAAATTTACCACCCCATAGAGCCCTTCCACCATATCGGTGATGTGCCTGTTGTAGGTATAGACTCCGCTGGTATCGCCTTCTCCGGAATATACTTCTTCTTCGGTGAGGCCGTTGGTGCTGCACAGCAAAAAAGAATTCTGTTCGCTCATCCAGCTGCCGTTGTTTGTGGACATGGAATACTGGACATCCATGCTGGCTATCTTCTGGCCCGCTGGTATGGAAATGGATAGTAATCCCGGTTGGTCCGCTCTTTTGGTGGTGGAGGGATTCACCCAAAAGGTGCTAGGGATGTTACCGCCATTGTACACTACAGTTTGGGTGGTTCCCCAAAGTCCCGTGCCCGTGATAGCCATAATAATAAATACCAAAAACATAGCAGTTCTGCCTGCACAAATCCCGGCACGCAGCCTGACCGGGGCAGAAAATAGATCTTGTAACATGTTGCTTCCTCTATAGATAGATATTGTTTAGTGAAATGAAGAGCTTCTCTAATACACTGTCTGTTACACGAAAAAGCGGCTGGTGATATATTGTCAAGAATTATTACAATATATTCTGCCGATACAACTATAGACTCTCGGTAGCGAGGGGCTTAAAACTTAGAATAGTCAAAGATAAACAGCGAATACTGTAATTTGGTTCAGAGAACAATTCAAGTAGATGATATCTGGCTTTATCACCAAAATTTGGTCAATACCGTTGCGCTACTCAACACTTCAGGTTCTATACGGTAACTCAAATGGATCGCGGAGAGGCTTCCACTCTGACACCAGCTTTTCTATGATATATCACGATGGGGCAGAATGGCCAGTAGCAGCGTTCAAGATGGCCTAAACTTCCGTCCCGTTGAAATATGACGAGCATGTATGAGCTCGGGCTTGGGGATTCAGGTTCAGCACAAGCTGATTGTTCGCGGCGGAATATCCATTAGTATATCTGATAGAAGAAGCCGCTTGCGGTGAATAATCATATGGAGCGAAAGATTGGAAAACGAAACAAGCAAAAAGTTTAGCTGGAAGAAATTATGGATCATAGCCGGAATCGTAGTGCTGGCTATCCTGGCCTTCCTGATCTTTGGAATGCCGCGCTTAAAGGCCATGCAGGCCAAAAAGCTGTCCGCCGAGGCCAAAACGGCGCTGGAAGCCCTGAAACTGAATGTGGACACATATTGGAAGACCCATGACGGCGCGGGTGGATTTGACATCGCCAAAGCCTTGGAAGATGCCAAGATAGAGAAGAAAGTGCAAGAACGCTGGGACTTTGTGATCGCCTGGAAGCCAACTGACATCTACACCGGTGAAATGATGAGCAAACTCAACGATCTCAATCAGGCGAACTATGTCTATGTGGCACCTTACAAGATGATCATGGCCGTTGCCAAAGCCAAAAATCCCGCGGGCGAAGGGGCAAAAATGTGGTTTAGCGGAGATGAAAACCAGTATCACGGTTTTGGTCTGGACGGGATGGTGGAGCCTGACTGGCACAAGATTTTTCCCAATCCCTGAGGAGCGGCTTGAATCGTCGATTTCCCAATCGGCGTTGTGACGTAACTACTTAAAACACATAAAACACAGAGAAAAGCAGAGGTGATTTCAGAGAAAAGCAGAGGATTGTTTAGAACCGGGGCCGTCTGTGAGGGTGCGGTCGTAAAGAATGTCAGACGCCGAACTGAAATCTGTCGATACGCAACACAGCATATTCTCATTCTCATATCTCGTATCTCATTGTTATAAAACCTCATATACTCATTTCTCATTGTAAGAAACAACCTCTGTATTCTCTGCTTTCTCCGCTTTCTCTGAGGCTTGTTGGGAAGTCCGCGCCGAACTGGAATCCGACGCTACGGCCCGCTACATAGCCAATCAAAACAAAAACATCAACGAAATAGATTGACAGAATCCGCCTATCCGACGGGGGTGAACGGATTAAGTAAATAACCGAGGTAAAATGGCACGTCTTTTCAGCAAAGACTATCACGAGCACTCTGCTTCCTGGTATTTTAATCATGCCATCATAGTTCTGGAGGCAGGTGATCTGGAATACTGGCGTTCGGTGGACGAGCAGGGTCTCTATCACCTGCGCTTCTTTCCCCGTCCGGAAGTCAGGCATCATTTCTGCCAAAGGCTGGACCTGGTCTATGATCCGGTCAGTCAACTGATCGTGAGGCACGAATGCTCTGAATGCGGGGAGGAGGAGCTCTGCCGCCATTTTCTTTCTTTGCTGCGCTACGCTTATCATCATCTCAAGACCGACATCTTTGATTCTCCCGCGGTGGAGACCTGTTCCCGTGACGATCTGAGGATTTCCGAGAACTGGAGCGAAACTCTGTCCAGCGCCAGGCTGGAACTGGAGGGTCTCTATGATCCGGGAGCCGATAAAGTACGTTTCTATCATGAAAGCTTTGCTCCCATCGATCTGCCTTATCTGGTCCGGATGGCAATAGGGGACAGCCTGGAAAGCTATCCCGCCCGTCAAAAAGATGAATATCTTCGCAATCTGGGGGCCATCAGCGGTCCCCGCATGAGCTTTCTGAGCTGGCTGCAACTCAACAAATCCGCTTATAGCGTCAAAGGCAAGTTTTACTCCATCTACAAACGTGATCTCGGACGCGCTCTCAGTCTGCTGATGAATTGCGGAGACCTGATCAGGATCAGGGAGACCGGCGAAACGCTCAAACTGCATACACAGCCTTACCCTCTCAGCCTCAGGATCGAACCTGCCGGCAAACGCAACTTTGTGGTGCTGCCGGTAATCGTGGATGAACTCTCGGCCTGGATAGCGGGATATCCCACCTGGCTGGTGATGAGAGACCATGTCTATCCGGTCTGGTTTCCTTTTTCAGACCAGAAAACGGAACTGCTGATGGGCCGGCAGCTTCTGATCAGTCACAAAGACTTGGTCTATTACCGCACCGTGGTGCATCACGAACTGCGGCGGCACGACATCTATCTGGATTTCGATCCCGGCATCGAGCTGCCCCAGATTGTGGATTCCGAACCCAGGATCAGTCTCGAGCTCAAGCGGGGTGGTGACCTGCTGATCATGGAAGGCTGGCTGCGTTATCCGGAGGGCGAAGAAGTACCGCTCTCAGTGACCCGCTTCAACAGCTCACTCGTACGCTGCGACTTTCGCAAGGATAGTCAGCAGGGCAACGGGTGGTTTTATCTGCCGCCGCGGATCTTTCAACAGGTGAAGGACCTGATGGACCGCTTTCCCGAAGCCGATCGCCGCAGAGTGGAGGAATACTCGCAAATCAGTTTCCAGGGCGACACGGCGATCAATGCCCTGCGCGAAAGAGTGTTTTCCATGGGAGACGAGGATTGGGACCTGGTGATTGCAGAAGACCTGGGTGATTTCTTTGTCCAGAAAGTGCCAATCTCCGTCCAGATCGATGCCCGGCGCGGCGATGAGATCGACTGGTTCAGCTATGACGTGCGCTATAGCTATCGGGATTACAGCTTCTGTCACGAGGAGCTAAAGCGCTTTTTCCGCTCCAATGAGGAGTTTATGCACACCAAAGACGGACGTCTGATCTTCATCAGCAACCGCGAAGTCTTTGACGAGATGGAGCGATTGATCTCGCGCAGCGAGAAATACAAGGATTCCATCTATCGCGCCAGATTGGTGGAACTGCCGTATTATCAGAGGTTGATGATGGACCGGCCTGCTATCCGTCTGATTCAGGATGAATGGCTGGACAAGATGTCCGCTGATCTGCTCAGACGTCATTTGGAAAAGACCCCGGCCCTGCCAGTGAATCTTCAGACCATCCTGCGCGGCTATCAAAAGGCAGGTGTTGCCTGGCTCAAAATGCTGCAGCACTATGGATTGAACGGCATCCTTGCCGATGAGATGGGGCTGGGGAAGACCATCCAGGCCCTCAGCGTGATCCATGGTACTCCGGAAGGCAGAGTCTCGTTGTTGATTTGCCCCAAAACACTACTCTACAACTGGGCTGCCGAGATCGAGAAGTTTCATACCAACATCCCCTATCTGGTGGTCGAGGGGGGGAAAAGCATCCGCGAAGACATGCTCAGAGAGCCCAACGTCAAGCTGCTGCTAATCTCGTATAGCCTGGTGCTCAATGATATCGCGCTGCTCAGACAGATCAATTTCTACTGGATCGTGCTGGATGAAGCGCAGAACATCAAAAACGTCTCGGCCCAGCGCACCGCCGCCATCAAAAAACTCGGCAGCGAACACCGTCTGGCCCTGTCCGGGACCCCGGTGGAAAACAATCTCACCGAGCTCTGGAGCATTTACGACTTTCTGATGCCGGGTTATCTGAGAAGCCTGAAACGCTTCAGGGATGACTTCATCGGTGCCGAAGACAGCGATCTTGCCCCCCAAAGACTGCACCGGATGGTGAGCCCTTTCCTTTTGCGCCGGATCAAGAAAGAGGTGCTGCTGGAACTGCCGGATAAACAGGAACAGGTCTCCTGGTGCAAACTGGGGTCCCTGCAGGAAAAGACTTATCTGCAGGTGATCGAGTTGGTGCAAAAGCAGCTGTTTCCCACAGGGACATCCGGAGCGGTCAACTACATCCACGTGCTGGCTGCCCTCACCAAGCTGCGCCAAATCTGCAATCACCCCCACCTGGTAAATCCCGATATCAATCCCGATCCCGAGGCCAGTGCTAAGCTGGAGCAACTGCTCGAACTGGTGGGGGACTCTCTGGCCAGCGGACATAAGGTGTTGGTATTCTCACAGTTTGTGCAGATGCTGACCATTATTCGGGCCTGCTTTGAAGCGCGGGGGATCATGTACAGCTATCTGGATGGCCAGACCAAAGACCGCATGGCGGTGGTCAACGAGTTTGAAGGCAGCAGTGACAAGCGGGTCTTTCTGATCAGCCTCAAGGCGGGCGGCACAGGTTTGAACCTCACCAGCGCGGACACGGTGATTCTCTATGACCCCTGGTGGAATCCCATGGTGGAAAACCAGGCCATCGACAGGGCGCACCGCATCGGTCAGACCAACAAGGTGCAGGTGTTCAGGCTGATCTCCAAGGGTACGGTGGAGGAAAAAATCCTGGCCCTTCAGCAAAGCAAACTGGCGATGTTCGACGCGGTGATCTCCGAGGGCCAGCAACTGCTGGGATCGCTTAGCAGTGAAGACATTCGGGGGCTGTTTAGCTATCAATAATTTCTCTTGACAGTTTTAAGCCACAGTCGCCTTTGGCATTCTGAGAAAAAAAAACAGGAAGGAGAAACCATGCTCACCATCGACTGGAAGGAACGGCTGGCAAAAGACACCCAGGACTATCTGAACAACAAGCTGCCGAACCAGGATTACGACTTCGACATCATCTTCAACGCCTATCCAGAACGGGTGAACGGGAAGATCCCTTCCGAAGTAATTGCCTATGTGAGTGGGATCATTATCTCGAAACTGGGCAAAGACCATGAAAAATACCTCCCCTTTTACCGCTATATTTGGGACAAAAAGGGGGATCACGGTCGCGGGGCCTTCATCGTGATTATGGCCAGGCTGATGCCCAAAAAGCCGGCCGTTTATCTGCCTCTGCTGGAGCACGCCATGCAACGTTCCAATCCCACGGAACTGGCTTCCATCCTCGAGAGAGTGATGCTCCCGTTGTTGCGCAAAGCCCCTCAGACCTATCTGCCGACCGTTTATGGCTGGGACCGCAGCCCCAGGGAAGATATCCGCAAGGCTAATGTCAATCTAATGATCAAGTTGATGAAGAAAGAACCCGATACCATCGGCCCCATCATTACCCATTACACCAATCAGTGGCTGCAGCCTCTGGGAGACGCTCAGGCCCACCACGTCACCCTGCTCAAAGCCCTTTATAAGATCGACGCGGCCAGGTATCTGGAAGTGTGGGCCCATCACGGCCATCAGCGTGATCCTCAGACGGTGGAGATCCTCTGCGCCGCCCTCATGGACTATGACCCCGGCATCGAAGCCTTTGTGGAGACCTGGACCCATAGCGGAAACGCCCGGGTCAAAAAAGCCGCCACTACCGCCATGCGGGTCCTCAAAAAGAAGAAAGGTTGAGCGGGTGGACCTGAGCCTCTTCATCACCCAGGAAGGAATGGACAAGATCCAGCGCCGCATCGGCCATCTGATGAACAACGAGCGCCCTGAGACGATCAAAGCGGTTGCCATTGCCAGAGAATTTGGCGATCTTTCGGAGAATGCCGAATACAAAGCCGCCCGGGAACGCCAAGGGCAATAGATGGAGAGATAGACCATCTGCGCCGCCGGGCCGCGAGGCTCAAAGTGGTGGATACCAGTGTCTTTCCCAAGGACCTGGTCCGCTTTGGCAGTATCTGCCGCACTGAGGACCTGGATAACGGGGAAGCGGTGGTCTTCAAAGTGGTTGGCGCTGATGAGCTGAACTTTTACGAAGGCGAGCCATTTCAGCCAGTTTCGGCCCTTTCTCCCATCGGTAAAGCCCTCTTGGGCAAAAAGCCCTCCGAAGTTGCGGTGGTCCAGGCCCCCATGGGGGACAGGCATCTGAAGGTGCTTGAGATATTATAAAACATCAAAAAAAAAGAATATATGGAGTCTTAATGAAGAAAAAGGAAGCTAAAACCACCGGGTTGCTCTATGAACGCAAGAACTTTTTCAAGGACGCCTCAGAAGCAGACCGGGCCGCAGCCTTCCAATATGCCGAAGCGTATAAGGATTTTCTCAACCAGGCTAAAACCGTCAGAGAGACGGTAGCCTATGTGGAGAGCCAGCTAAAGAAGCATAAGTTCACCCCTCTGGGGGCAAAAAACGCCAAAAACCGTGTCTATACGATCTTTAGAGGCAAGACCATGGCCTTTGCCGTGCTGGGTACCGAACCGCTGAGTTCCGGGTTCAACATGGTGGCTGCCCATATCGACGCTCCCAGGGTGGACCTCAAGCAGAACCCTCTCTATGAGGACAACAGCAGCGCCACTGCCTGCATGCGTACCCATTACTATGGCGGCATCAAGAAATATCAATGGGTGTCCACTCCCCTGGCTCTGCACGGAGCTATCGTGAAAAAGGACGGCACCGTGCTCCAGATCAGCCTGGGTGAAAAGGATAACGAGCCCGTGTTCATAATTCCAGACCTGCTGCCTCACCTGGCCAGGAAGGAACAATACAGCAAGAATATCACCGACGCGATCGACGCCTCCAAAATGAACCTGGTGTTTGGCGGTATGCAAGAACCGGGCAATGATGATAAAGAAGCTATCAAAGCCCACGCCCTCAAGCTGTTGAATGAGCGTTACGGAATTTCGGAAGCGGATTTCCTCTCAGCCGAACTGGAACTGGTGCCTGCCAGTAAGAGCCGTGACGCCGGTATCGATGGCAGCATGGTGGTGGGCTATGGACAGGATGACCGGATTTGCGCCTATTCAGGTCTCACAGCTCTGCTCGACAGCCTGGAGACCAAGCCCAAACGCGCTATGATCGTCTATCTTTCAGACAAGGAAGAGGTGGGCAGTCAGGGCAGCACAGGGGCCCATTCCATCTTTGTGCAGGATTTCGTGGCCAGCCTGATGAAAGCAAGCGGCGAGAGTGACAGCTCTTCTAACCTTCGACGTGCCTTCATGAACGCCCATATCATCTCGGGAGACGTAACGGCGGCGATCGATCCCAATTATCCTGGGGTGCATGAGCGCCAAAACGCGGTCCTCTTTAATCATGGCGTGGGCGTGGCCAAATTCACCGGCAGCGGTGGAAAGTATGGCTGCAACGATGCCAATGCCGAGTTTACCGCCAGAGTGATCAGGATCTTCAACGAAGCAGGCGTCTTCTGGCAGATGGGAGAACTGGGCAAAGTCGACGAAGGCGGTGGCGGGACCATTGCCTACATCCTTGCCAATCTCGGCGCCGAAGTGATCGACTGCGGTACCGGTCTGATGGGGATGCACTCGCTGTACGAGATGTGCAGCAAAGCCGATTTGTATTCAACCTACAGAAGCTATAAAGCTTTTCTGCAAAGTTAGAAAGATATCACCAAAAAGGAGTGTGACATGAGAAGAACTGTGTTATTATTGACGATCGCGGTCTTATTGCTCGCGGGCTGCGTCAGTAACAAGGCTTTCAAGGTCGAAAAGGAAAAGGTCAATGTGCTCGAGGCTCGTCAAAACAAGCAGGATACCGAGCTCGAAGTGATCCGCAAAGATATCCTGACTGAAAAGGAACGGATGGAAGCAATGATCATCCGGATGAACGGTACGGATGAAAAGCTCACGGTGCTGGAGCCCATGCAGGCTGAGATTGATGCCACCGGTGGAGATATTGCCTATCTTCAGGATGAGGTCTCCACGCTCAAGGATGGAATGGCCGATACCATCAACAAACATAACAGCCTGGAACAACGTCTCGTGGACCAGGGCGCGGCAATCGCGGGGGAAATAGAAGGCCTGAGGATCGCCCACACGGCCGAACTGGATTCCGTGAAAGCCACCCATACCATGGAACTTGCCGAGCTGAAAGCTGGTCACGATGCCGGAATGGCAGATCTGCAAACCCAGATCAGCACCAATATGGATGAAATCAGGCTCGAGCTGGACATGCTGGCGGAAGACACTGATTTTAGCCTGGAAGCTTACACGGACAACCTGGCTGAGCTGAGAAGCGTATCCAGCAACTTTGCCACCAAGGACGAACTCACTGCCGTGATCAACGAAAACGAAAAGGTCACCGCCACCCTCACCGGCCTCACCAAGGAAGTTCAGGACCTCAGCCAGAGCAATCTGGGCAAGGCCTCTACCCTCGAAGCCGACGTTCAGGACCTGCGTGACATGGTGCTGGATATGTATGCCGAATTTACCGCGGCTGGAATGGTCGGTTCCGAGGAAATGGAAGCCAAGCTGGGAGTAGAATCCCAGAAACGCGCCGCTCTCATGAACGACCTGCTGGCCCGCCTCAGTGAAGTGGAATCCGATATCAAGGGTGAGATCAGCTCTGAAATGGGAGTCCGTGACGAATCCCTCCAGGGGATCAGTGGCCGCCTCGACGATATCGAGATGGAGATAGAGGTTATGCGGGAAGAGAATTCTGCCTGGATCGCCTCTCTGAGAGAAGATCAAGAGCTTCAGGTCACCACTCTGAAGACCGAGGTCAACGATATGCTGACCACCACCAAAGCGGAGATCACTACTTCCAACAACACCATCAAGACCGATGTCAGCAGCCTTCGCCAGCGGGTGGAATCCCTTAGCACGGAAGTTAAGGGAGTCAGCACCGATCTGGAAGACGTGATCGTGCAGGAACGCGCCAAGAAAGAAAAACGCCGCCAGCTCAGCATTGCCGCTCAATACAAAGCCGCTCTGGCCGCCTATAACAAGCGTAAATACGAAGAATCGATCGTGATGTTTGAAGACTTCCTGGCCCAGTATCCCAATGAAACCCTTTCCGCCAATGCCTATTACTGGATCGGCGAAAACTACTATGCCGGCAAGAAATTCAGCACTGCTCTGGATTCCTTCATCTATGTCCGCGACAACTTCCCCACCCATCACAAGGTGCCGGATGCCATGCTGAAGGTGGGAATGTGCTACTACAATCTGGACATGAAGTACCAGGCCAACGACGAATTTACCAAGCTCAAAACCAGCTATCCTAAATACAACCGGATGGACCTGGTAAACAAGTATCTTCGCCTGACTGCCAACTAAGAGATGCCGAGATACCTGTGGCTGGTCTTTTGTGCCGCGCTGTGGATAAGTGTTGCTCAGGCCCAGATTTCCCCGGTGGAGATCACGGCCATCAGCCAATCCATTGCGGCGCGAGTCATCACAGGTGAACCGATAATCCTTGAAATACGGGCCGGTGAATGGAGCCAGGCCCTGGCCAACGAGATCAGACGGCAGCTTTTAATCCAAGGTGCCGACATCCGTGAAGCCGGGCTGGGCCAGCATTCACCGGCCATTTCTTACACGGAGGGAGACAGCAGCGAGGTGGAAGAATATGATCTGCGGCCCTTGAAACTGGATGCCGCCCTACTGGTGCTCGTCGAAATGGAATTGCGCTGGCAGACCGTCGAACGCGGTGGCTTCCTCTCCTACAGCAGCCAGCGAAAACCCGTGTATGTCTTCAATTTAAAGCAGATTTCGCTGCCTACGCGCCAACTACGGCACGTTTCATCTCTCAGCCACGAATTCCAGAGCGGCGAGCAAGGCGGGTCAGCCACTACCGGCATCAAATGGTTTGAACCGATGCTGGTCACAGCCGCGCTGGCTTCGATCATCTATCTGCTATGGACCACTGAATAGAGCAAGGAACCCCCAAACATGCGAACCAGACACTTTCTGATCCTCACCCTCGCGATTGGCATGCTGCTGACAGCCTGCGCCAAAGACGCCGCTTTCCAGAGCAGTGACGAAAAACTGGCCAAAGCGGATGAGCTGTACGCCAACAAGAAATATGCCAGAGCGGCCGAGCTGTATGGAGAGATCTATTTCGAGCGGTCTTCCGGAAGCACTGCTTACGCGCTTATGCGACAGGCGGATAGCTATTTCGCGATCAACCGCTTTGCCGATGCCCGGGCGGCCTATGAAGAGTTTATCAACACCTTTCCCAAACATCAGGATGTAAGTACAGCCTTTTTTCAATCCGCTCTCTGCATGTTGGAAGAATCCCTCCCTGCCCAATATGACCAGGGTGAGACAGTCGCCGCCATTGCTTCCTTTCGCCGCTTCATCGAAAAGTATCCCGGCGACCCGAGGTATGAGCAAGCGATTGAGTATATCCGCAAGGCTCAGGGCAAGCTGATCGAAAAACGCTATCAAAACGGTTACATCAGCTACAAGATGAAGGACTACAGCGCTGCCCTGATGTATTTTAAAGAAGTGACGGACCTGGGAAACACCAACGATCCCGACCGCATGTCGCTCTATTATTCGGCCATCATCTGCCAACGGCAGAACAGGCAGGAAGAAGCAAAGTCCTTTTACCAACTTCTGGTGGACAAATATCCCCAAAGCAAGGAAGCCAGGAAGCTCAAAGGCTTGTTTTCAAAACAATGAAGACCAGCCACGGCAGGGCATTTGATCACAGCGACATAATACCGCGGGACCAGCAAAGACTCACAGCCCTGATCGGAGGAAGCTTTGACCCCATTCACAACGGCCATTTGCACCTTGCCCGCGAACTGCTGAAAGATCCCCTCATCAGCGTTGTAGCCTTTCTTCCCGTGGGCCGTCATCATTTTAAAGGGGACCGCGCGGTGCTCAGCTATTCCAATCGGGCAGCACTGATCGCCAGAGTGCTGGAACCAAGCATGGAACTATGGGAGGACGACGCGTCCGGAAACGGTTTTACCGCAGACCTGATCAGGCGGCTCCGGATCAGATGCCCGGAAAAACGCTTCGCCTTCGTGATCGGTTCGGACAATCTCTCCCAACTACCGCTCTGGCGTGAGTATGAGTGGTTGAGGGAAAACCTCTTTTTCATCGTTATACCAAGGCCTGGCTATGATCTCAGGATGCCTGAGCCTGCTCCCCGTTGTCTGATCAAAGCCATTGACGCTCCCGACATCTCATCCAGCCAGATCAGAGCTTTGATCGCCTCGGGAAAGCCTCTCACTGGTCTGCTGCCCCAGTGCATAGAGGAAGACGTCGTAAAGTTATACACCCAGGGGGAACAACACCCATGAGCAAATCCAAACCTGCCGGTTCCCAGGCTGGCAAGCAACCTTCGGGCCCAAAGGATAAGTCCAGATTCCTGGATCGCGTCCCCCTCAGCCAGAAACAAAGTCTGGGTGAGGAAATTGCCAACAGCGTCACGCACGGCACCGGAGTAGGTCTGTCGATCGCCGCGCTGGTTATCCTGGTGGTCTTCGCGGCCCGTCAAAGCGACGTCTGGAAAGTGGTCTCCTTCAGCATCTATGGCGCCACCATGATCGCTCTATATTTGGCCTCGACTCTCTATCACGCTTTTCCCCAGCCTCGTGTAAAAGCCTTCTTCAGGATTCTGGACCACTCCTCCATCTTTTTGCTCATCGCCGGCACCTATACTCCCGTCACCATTGGAGAACTGAGAGGCCCCTGGGGATGGACCCTCTTTGGAGTAGTCTGGCTGCTCACCATTATCGGCATCAACCTCAAGATCTTTGCCATGGGAAAGCTCAAAGCCCTGTCCGTGGTCATCTATATCATGATGGGCTGGATGGTGGTACTGATCATTAATCCGCTCCGGCAGCAGGTACCCCCTCAGATGATAGCCTGGATGCTGGCTGGCGGCTTGTGTTATACACTGGGAGTGGTGTTCTATGTATTTAAAAAGCTACCCTACCACCATGCCATCTGGCACCTCTTTGTGCTGGGAGGCAGTGTTTGCCACTTCTTTGGCATGCTCACGCTGGTGAAATAGTTTAAATAAAGCTGAGGCCGCCCACCGGGCGGCCTCAATTGTCATGATTCTGGGTTTGGAGCCTGATTACACCAGTTATCTGGACAGCACGGCTTTCACTGTGCCGCTATCATTACCTGCCTTCAGCCTGATCAGGTAGATTCCGGCTGCCAGTTTGCGGCCCTGGTCGTCTCTGCCATCCCAGTTCAGGTTGTGGTCTCCAGAGCTGGCG